>Ga0208242_100210_pt1 | contig 65465 bp, 60 predicted proteins | sample SubbioAug_CSW13A_FD_184825 | JGI IMG/M metagenome (GOLD analysis project Ga0208242, IMG submission 184825) | Serpentinite rock and fluid subsurface biosphere microbial communities from McLaughlin Reserve, California, USA - CR12Aug_CSW13A (SPAdes) | ecosystem: Environmental > Terrestrial > Deep... | reverse complement strand
GTACGAGTCTGATGATCTCCGTCTTAAAATCTTCATTGTAACGATTAGTATTCTTTTTCATTTCAACGCCTCCCACAGCTTCATTTTATCCTAACTTAGCTGTGTCCGGCAAATCGGGTATGGGTCTCCCTCTCCCTCTGGGAGAGGGTTAGGGTGAGGGCAAAAACTGTAGATCCCTTCTCCTTCAAAATTCCCCTCCCTCCACCACAAGAACCGTCCCCACGGCCTAATTCCCCTCTCCCTCTGGGAGAGGGTTAGGGTGAGGGCAAAAGCTGTAGATCCCTTCTCCCTCAAAATTCCCCTCCCTTGGAGGGGTGGTGCGCAGCACCGGGGTGGTCTCACCCCACTCAGGCTTCTCTCCCTGCAAAACCTCCACCACAAGAACCGTCCCCACGGCCTAATTCCCCTCTCCCTCTGGGAGAGGGTTAGGGTGAGGGCAAAAGCTGTAGATCCCTTCTCCCTCAAAATTCCCCTCCCTTGGAGGGGTGGTGCGCAGCACCGGGGTGGTCTCACCCCACTCAGCCTTCTCTCCCTGCAAAACCTCCACCACAAGAACCGTCCCCTCGGCCTAATTCCCCTCTCCCTCTGGGAGAGGGTTAGGGTGAGGGCAAACCCATACCCGATGATTGTCTTTTTATTCAACAGATTCTATCCCGCACAATCCTGGCAAAAAAGCGTAAGTCGCTAAGATTATTCTGCAAAACAGATAGAACTATCTGTGGATCAATCTTCTCATAATTATGGACAATCACATTACGAAACTGCGCCATTTTTTTAAACTTCAGCAAATCTTCCTTAGGAAGTATTCCCGCTTCGACAAGAATGGTCATGATGTCGCTGTAATCCTCCGGAGTACGCAACCCCATAGCGGCGATTAAATGTTTGCCAATATCCAAGCAACTTTCCAACGCCTTGTGCAGAGAACGCTCAATATGGTTCCGCAGCACTTTATCAGTCTCCAAATCAGCCACCGTAAGGTGCTGTTGTTCTTCAAGATCTCCAATATACTCCACTAAACTGTCAAGCTTTCTCTTAATGAAAACATGATCAACCATATTCATAACCTTCCTAATTTGGCCGATGCGCAAAATTCATATATGGGACTCATTTCAAGATACTGTCCGATAGCGGCCGCCTCAAGCATAACACGCCTTCTCGGGTCATTATCGACGATAAGCTGACCGTGCTTTCTGATTTGGTAGCGCAAAGAAATAGATGCTGCTTCAAAATCTACCACTTGCACTACCCTGTGGACCAACTCTCCCAAAGCTATCTCCAATTCAAGGCGCCTATCGAAGCGAGCCGGCTTATCTCCTGCTGCGGCGCTAAAAATCACCGCCAGATCAACATCGCTGCGTTCCGTCATCCGCCCTTGAGCAACCGAACCAAACAGATAAGCAGCAGCTATGTCCGACTGTATTTCCAAGTATTCCCGAACGACTCTGGTTATCTCATCAGGCGTCATCTTCTCACCATCCGTTCTTCTTTATCCTAATAAACGTTTTCACCGCGTCAATTAAAGTATATTCACACTTTTTCGACCGAGAGCTTCTTCTCCCACTCCCAAGCCGTGCGCACAATAGTCTCCAGATTGTCATACTTAAGCGTAAAATTAAGCAACGCCCTGCTCTTTGCCACATCAGCGACCAGCGCCGGTGGGTCGCCGGGCCTTCTGCCTATCAGCACGACACTAAAATCCCGTCCGGTAACCTGCTTGACCTTCTCCACCACTTCCAATACTGAATAACCACGACCGTACCCGACATTAAACACATCGCTTTCCCCACCGGCAAGCAGATATGCAAGCGCCGCCAAGTGAGCCTCCGCTAAATCACTGACATGAATATAATCGCGCAAACATGTGCCGTCCGGCGTTGGATAATCGGTGCCATAGACCTCAAGCCGGGGAATCTTCCCGGCGGCCGCCCTGGTAGCCAGCGTCACCAAATGCGTAGCCGCCGGCTTTCGCTCCCCCAGCTCACCCTCGGGGTCGGCGCCTGCCACATTAAAATATCTCAGGGCAATATACTTAAAAGCGGTGACACGCGCCAAATCGGCCATAACCTGCTCCATCATCGCCTTAGTATGCCCATATGGATTAATTGGCAACAGCCTGCTATCCTCAGTCGCAAAACCATCTTCGACTATCCCGTAAACCGAAGCGCTGCTCGAAAAAATGAGCTTATCCACGCCGAATTCCTGCATAACCTCGAGCAAATTGACCGTGCCCAGCAGATTATTGCGGTAGTAAGCAAGCGGCCTTGCCACCGAATCAGACACGACGCTCAATGCGGCAAAATGCATCACCGCGTCAGGCTGCTCTTTGCCTATAATCTCACGCAGTGCTTCTTTGTCGAGTAAATCCGCCTGATAGAACCTGCCGTATTTTACAGCCTGCCTAAAGCCGGTAGACAAATTATCAAGCGTTACCACTTCATAACCCCGGCTGCCCAACAGCTTAACTACATGACTGCCGATATAGCCGGCGCCGCCGGTCACCAAAACTTTTATCGCCTTCTCTGACAAAGCCATTCCTCCTTACCGACAATGCGACTCCACTCTCCCCCCTCACCCTCGCTGTGCTCTCCCCCCCTCACCCTTTCCCTCTCCCCCCAAGGGGGGCGAGGGTATAAGCATATCCCCTCTCCCCAAGCTATTCCCCTCTCCCTCTGGGAGAGGGTTAGGGTGAGGGCAAAGGGCTAGGGTATAAGCATATCCCCTCTCCCCCAAGCTATTCCCCTCTCCCTCTGGGAGAGGGCTAGGGTGAGGGCAAAAGGCGAGGGTATAAGCTATTCCCATCTCCATCAATCATATCTCCTCACCCTAGCTGTGCTCTCCCCCCCTCACCCTTTCCCTCTCCCCCCAAGGGGGGCGAGGGTATAAGTTATTCCCCTCTCCCTCAATCATGTCCCCTCTCCCTCTGGGAGAGGGCTAGGGTGAGGGCAAAAGGCTAGGGTGAGGGCAAAGGGCTAGGGTGAGGGCAAATGCAACCTACTGCCATATCTCTCCAAGGATCCGGCATAAACCTGCTCCATCTCAGCCAGCACCCGCTCAAGCGCATAAACCTTTACCATTTCACGTCCGGCCTTACCCATACGCACTCGCAGCTCCCAATCTGCCGCCAATTTCCGCACCGCCTCAGCCGTCCTCTCCGCATTGCCGACCGGCACCAAGAAACCGTTTTCCCCATCAGCAATCAAGTCTCTGCTCCCTCTGATATCTGTTGCCACTACCGGCTTCCCCGCCGCCATCGCCTCCATGACCGCCCGAGGCAAACCTTCGCGCAAAGAAGTAAGCAAGCATATATCAGAGGCACAAAGCAAATCGGGAATATCCCGGCGAAAACCCAAAAATCTCACCCGTTCAATAATTCCTAAATTTTTCACCAGAGCACGCAGTTCCTGCTCATATTCTCCTTCTCCCGCCAACAGAAGAAAAATATTTTCCCGCTCAAGCGCAAGTTCTTGCAACGCCCGAAAAGACTGCAGGTGATTTTTCCCTGCCATGAATTCACCCACAAAAAGCAAAAGCAAATCATCCGCCTTAAAGCCCAGGCTATCCCTCATTTTCCGGCGAACACCATTCTCATGGCAAAAATATTGCTGCAAATCCAAACCTACCCCTCCCAGCAAGGAAACGGCACCCTTGACCCGCAGGGGAAGTCTTTTAGCAAGCTCATAATCTTCCCTGTTAATCGTAACCAACTCGTCAGTCCAGCGTGCGGCAAGCCTTTCAAGCGGATAATATAACAGCCAATTTCTGACGGGAGAACCTTGATAAAAATGAAAGCCGTGGACAGTATACACCACGGGCTTTGTAGCAGTAAGCCTTGCCGCAAGACGCCCCAGAAAAGCGCCCACCGGCGTATGCACATGCACAAGCGCAAATCTTTCCTGCTCCATTATTTGGCGCAATTGACGAAAAGCTCCAATATTCGCAAGAGAAAAAGGTGAGCGGGCAAAAGCAAGATGGTGACAGACGACACCCAGCCTGTCAAGTTCTTCCCGCCTTTTTCCCGTATTGGCAGCAACATGTACCTGCCAGCCATTACTTCGAAAAAAGTTGAAAAACGGCTGGTGAAAGTTCAAAAGATGGTTTTCCACATGCGCAATAAACAAGACTTTTGGCTGCATCCCGGCTTATCCGCCCTTTATTTAAGAGGTTCGTCGCTTATTCCCGCACGCCTAAAGTTTCATAGTTTTTGAATTAGCATTACTAAAACGGTGGAAAAGGTCGTCTGTTTCAGAAATTTCCCGACAGCCTGCAGCCGCCTCTTTTGAAAAAACGGTCGGCACAGTCTCCATCAGAATTCTCAAATCAAGCAATAAAGAATAATTAACAATATAGTTTAAATCGTAACGCAGCTTATCTTCAACGGTTGTGGAATATTGTGAGCGGACTTGAGCCAACCCCGTAATTCCCGGCCTCACCAAGTAGCGGTGCCTATATTCCGGTATTTTTTCCAGAAACTGACGGACAAACTCCGGCCGCTCGGGTCTTGGTCCAACAAGGCTCATTTCACCCCGCAGGACATTATATAATTGCGGCAACTCATCTAGGCGGGTGCGGCGCAAGAAACGCCCCATGGGTGTAATCCGCGGATCATTCTCGCAAGCCAGAACTGGGCCGTCCGACTTTTCAGCATCTACTACCATAGTGCGAAATTTAAAAACAGTAAAAATCTTCCCCTCTTTGCCGACACGCTCCTGCGTGTAAAAAACAGGCCCTGAAAAAGTTACTTTGGCAAACAACCCTATGACTAAAAAAACAGGCAAAGAGACTATCAAGCCAATCAAAGCAAAGACAAAGTCAAGGCTGTGTTTAATAAACAAGGCCAGCGGCGGAACAAAGATTTCCGGCACTTCAATAATCGGCGTATCACCGATTTTGTTCGTTAATGATTTCTTTAACAGCACTTCATAAAGGTCAGGAATTACAAAAACTTCGCAACCCAACTCAAAACACTTGATTAAGATTTCGCGCCTACCGGCAGGAGGGACTTCTTCCGTCAGCAAAACAGCATCCACACTTAACAGCGCATGATGGATTTCGTCCATAGCCTCCGGCGGATAAACGCAAGCCACATCCACCCAGCCTGTAGGCAGGGACAATACCTTTGGCAAAAGCCTTTTAACATCCTGGTCGGCTCCGACAATCAGCAATCTTTTCCTGCCGTGCCATTTTCTCTCCAGCCGCAGCGTCAAGCTTCGCCATAAGTTTAAAGCCGCCAACTGAAAAAGCGGCGCAACGACAAAAACGCTGCGCGGAAAAGCAAACTCCCTTTGCCAGAAAGCCATCGCCATAGTGGTCATAAAAGTCAAAGCCACTCCCACGGCAATCAGCCTTGCAACATGACTATAGGCAGACCTTTTTACTTCATACAGTCCGACACCTGCAAAGATAGCGAGCGTAATCAGAGAAATATACGGTAAAATTTGCAGGTAGGCCTGTAAGTTTTCTTCCGGAACCTGCCAACCAAAACGGAATAAAAAAGCCAAAGCAAAGCCTGCATTTACCAAGAATACGTCAACCAACATTACGAGCCAAACGGGAAAAGACATTTTGCTTTTCCCTTGCGAAAGATTAGCAAGCTGGTTCACGCCATCACTCCCCTAAAAATCTTTAAAGGCTTGATAAGTTCCTTCACTGGCAGGATTAAGCCCCATAGCGCGATCGAAAAACTCCCGATGTCTGGCACTATCACCTCTTATCTCATAGATCAGCGCCAACATCATCAAAGCATGCGCTTTGTCTTCCTCCATTAATAAAGCATTTTCTAAGTGCGTCATTGCCTGTTCATAATTGCCAAGCATAAAATATGCCTGTCCTAAAGAAAGCGCAATAATACTGGGATCTGCAAATCGTTCCTGAGCCTGCTCATTGATGGCAAAAACGCCTGACAAGTAGCTTTGCCCTGTCGCGCGATTGTTATTTTTAAAGAAAGGATAGGCAGCCCGCAAATAAGAAACAGCGTAATGACGATAATGTGCGGAAGAAAGCGGATCTAAATCAATAGTGCGACGCAATATATCAAGCCCTTGTTCAAACAAGCCTGCCCTGATGAGAAAAGTGCCAAATGCATTGGCAAATAAGGGATTATAGCTATTGTTCTCATAGGCGGCCCGATATTCTTCTTTAGCTTTGACTAGATAATCCTGATTTTCTGTCTGAGCTCCCCAAATGTCATAGACTTCAGCCAAACTAAACCTAATCATCGAATTAAACGGATCAAAGCGCGCAGCACGTTCAAAACTACCTACAGCCTGCTGGAGCATACCTAGTCTCATCTGCCTATTTCCCTCTTCAAAAGCAGCATGACCTATCAGCAGCCGGGTGACAAAGACCGCCAAGCCTAGAATAATTACAACTGCCAACACCGGCTTATAGCTGTCCTTTTTTGGAGAAACAATTTCCGTGCTTACCGTAAAAGAACGGCTTACGCCCATTAAGCCAAAAACGAAAATAGCTATAGCCCCTAAAGACAGATTAAAATCATAAAGGCTATGCGTGACGACCGCCAAAACCCCGCAAGCGATAGCCGCAACAAGAACTTTTTGTTCAACAGCAGCCTGCCGATAAAGACGGTAAGAAGTAAAAACGAAGCCGAGCCAAATACCCAGGAAAAGCAGAAAACCGATAATACCCGTTTCTATCCATACTTGTAAGAAATGATTGTGAACTTCCGTCGTATTGTAAGCAGCCGACCGATACATGAAATAAATAGAACTCCAAGCATGACCGCCAAGACCACGCCAAGGGTGATCCTTGATAATTTCCCAGGCATCTTTAAAAAAGACGAAGCGTTCCGCCACATTTCTCTCACGGTCTAGACCAAACAAACGCTCATACAACACCCTAGGCAACAGCCTGCTCCATTCAAACTCCAACTGTCGCTTTGTATCAGCGTCCTCTAGAATGACTGTTCCAAACTCCGCAACAGTCCCGGGATGCACGCTTTGCAACCGCACAACAATTCTCTCTGCCGCCTCGGAGGTAGTAAAGGAAAACTCTTTTGCCTCCCATTCCCTGTTCTGCTGAAGCGGCTGCTCTAAAAGTATATTCAAACCGGCGCCCGGCTTCTGTTCCAAAACTGTCAGCTGCCAGGCAAAAGGAGCCTTCCCTAAGTTGGTTGATAAAACCTCCACGCTTAAATTATAATCTACCCCGGGCAGAACAGCAATATTTTGCTCGATACCAGATTGCTCCACACGCAGCGGAGCCGCAAGCGTGCGGTGAACATACCCTGCCATAGCGCCAAAAGACAAAAAAACAAGCAAGCACGCGACAGCCATGAGAACTTTACGACTCAAACGCCCCCTCAAATCAATTAACAGATACTGACCTGCCTGCACCAGCAAACAGCCGACAATAAGCAACAGCCAAAGCCTGCCTTCCTGACCGGCCATCGCAATCCTTCCGGCAAAAGGTGTCAGTCCCGCACTGACAGCCGCAACTAAACCGATAAAAAGCGCCGCATCCAAGCGCTTAGTCCGCGGCATCAAGACAACATATAACGAGAAAAAAACGGGCATAATCAGCCAGCCGCCGCGTGAATAAGTCAAAATAGCGGTAATTAACAGCAAAAATGCTGCCAAAGCGTAAAATAGCCTTAACTGCCGGAGCAAAATCCCGTGAAGTCGCGACTCGTTCTGCCCCTGCAAAAGAACATAAAACTGCTTTAATTGCCAGGATACAGTCTGCCAAAGCCCAAGGCAAACAAGGAATGTCCCGGTCAGAAAGGCCGCCAAACTGTTGGGATATTGAATTGTGGAATAAATCCGCCCCTCTATATAGCCGCCGGTCACCTCCCAGCTGCCGGCCGCGGCACCCAGCCCAAGCACCGCCACACCTAAAGCGCTAAGCACCAAGACATTCAAAAGTAAAAATCCGGCAGCTTTTCTTATCTGAGCAAGCTGAGAGACCAACCAATAAACCAAAAAGTAATTGCTGACTTTAAGGAACTCCTGAATCGCCCCGCGGGTATTAATCGCCACCGTGAAAGAAAGCACATAAGCAAGCACAAAAGCAAAAATGATATAATCCAGCGGCTCACGCAAAAAAGTAAAATCTCTGCGCTGATATTTAACAGCCCACCACAACAAAAAAACAGCATAAGTCAATAAATGAGTAGGAAGCTGCTCCAATGTAAAAAACATTGCACGCATATAGGGAGGATAAAAAAGCAAGACACACAAACCAAGAAAAGCAAATAGAGCAAACGCTTGAAACAAAACGGGCTGTTCAAAAACATCCTGCACCAATCGGTCTTTCGAACCATTGTTAAGCGCAACCGCTTGCCTTTGCTGCTGTTTTTCACGACTCTTTTTACCCATAGCTGCTCCCTGTAAACAGTATTTGTGCTCTCTTTCGACAAGCCGAAGCAGATTTCCTGCCAGACTAGTGGCTGCTATTTTTTATGGCTCTTTGCGCCTGTCTCCTAAGTAAGAATAACTCACGCTGAACTTTCCAGAAAACTTAAATGCGACCAAAAATAATCAATATCCGATAAATTAGGTCATCAAGCTTTGATTGGCGGTATGTCTCACCCCTGAGAGCATAACGTAATCGACCCATAAACGTGCTGCGTTCATTTATAAAACGATCCAGGATAAGCTTTTTACCAGCAGGCAAATAATCTCCAAATATCCTATGAAATTCCTCTGCTTGCACAGTAACAAAAGGAATCCTGCCCTGCTTCAGAAATCTTTTAATTCTTCTAAGCCATTTCGCGAGCAGACCACTTTTTTCGCCAATCATATTTAAGGAATGTTGCCGATATAATATTTTGGACTCTTCATCATAAATTACTTTTCCAAACGCAGAGACAACTAGGTAAATCCACCAATCGTGTATTAAAATCGCTGACGGGAGTTCTTTTAAAAGCAGCTGCCTGGCGGCATTATTGATTATTATTGTGCATCCGGTTGCAACATTCTGAACTAACGCATTGGCAAAAGAGGGTTCCCGCCGAGGAATCTGTGAATAACCTAATATTTTTAAATTTTCATCCGCCAATGTGACCCGGGAGCAATACATTGCCGGCGTATCACCATATTTTTTTAAATTGCCGATTGCCCGTGAAACCTTATCTTTTAGCCATACATCGTCCTGATCACAAAAAGCTATATATTCCATTTCCGGCGAAGAAACCTCCAGCAACGCAAAAAAACTTCTTACGACCCCTATATTTTTTCCCTGAAATATTTGCACATTTTTTATGCCTGCATATTTCTCAAGCATAGTTAGAGTCGCATCTGTTGAACCATCATCGCGGACAAGAACTCCCAATTCCGGGTAATCTTGATTCAATACGCTGTCCATCTGTTCTTCTATATATTTTTGGCCATTATATGTCGATAATAAAACCTGGACACTAGCTGGGCCCACGATATCACCTCAAAAAACACGTTGTGAAAATCAATATTATCTACATAGTTCCTCAAGTCATACTACTATCTCTGGGGATCTATCCGAAACAAAGAAACAATGGAGTTTAAGCTAGTCCTACACCCTGCTCTCTCCTACTCCCACGACATTAATGCATCCTTTAATCTTTTATGATGTTGTGTGCCTTTGTATTTTTCAACCAATTCATTCTGTCGCCTCCTTATAACCGGCAGGTAATTCAAATGCTCTTCTTTACGTTTTAATAGTACGCTATCATTCGAAGGTATTCGAAACAAGGAAGTAGGTTTATCGACAAATATAAAGTCCCTTTCAGCGCTATATCTAAGCCATAAGTCCCAGTCCTCAAGACAATCTAATTCCTCAGAAAATCCTCCATGCCTTATATAAAGCTCTCTTCGAAATAATAGGGATTGAATCGGTATAAAATTATAATTCCAAAGGGTCGACAATGAAAAATCGGTCCGCCCAAACAGTCGTTTTGTTCCTTCTACATATCGAAAAGGTCGAGCAGAAATCACTTCAGTAGGCACCTCCCATGAGCAAGAGTATGCTCCAGCCGCACACGTATTGGCAAGTAAATGGCCAACAAGAAGTTCAATGTGATCATATAACAATTGATCATCATCGTCCAAGAAACAGACCATCTCACCACGCGCCATCTGAAGTCCGTGATTTCCGGCGTAACATCTCCCTCTATTAGGCAAAGATTCATAATCAATCGTAACTCCATCCGGTGGGGTTATTGCCTCAAGCAGAGAGCGAATGTTTTCAGATCCGTCTTCCACTATAACTATCTGAATCGGGCGGTAGGTTTGGCGAAAGATTGAACTAAGTGCCTGATTCAAGTACTCCCGACGCTCTCCTTTGGTTCGGGTAACAATTGTTACAATGGGGAAATCGCCAGAATTTTGCGCTATTCTCTTTTCCCCTATCCAAGGATGATAAAGGCGCGGCGGGAAAGCAGGGGATAAGTTTTCTGACTCCAATGTAAGGTTTGGATTGTAAGCAGGGTCATTTCTCAGCAAATTCTTCCACTTCTCGAAGAAGTAATCTTCTTCAGTTTGTATAGCCAATAAACCCCTTGTTTTAGACTCAAGATGGTATAACTCCGCAAAAGGACTATACAAATTGCGAAATCCTTTCTGATGAATGCGCAGACAAAGATCAACGTCGTTAAAGGTTATCGAGAAGTTTTCCTCGTCAAAGCCCCCAACCGCTTCAAAGACATCTCTTCTTAAGGCCATACAGGCTGCAGTAACAGCTGTAAGATTTTGGGTCAATACTCCACGCGCCCAATGACCCATCCAGCAACGAGGTGTGTATCTATAAAGGTGTCCTGCTTTCCTCTTGTATCCAAGGAAGACACCAGCATGCTGCACAGTGTCATCTGGATAATAAAGCCTTGCTCCAACCGCCCCTATTTCAGGGCGAATAGCATGGCTAACCATTTCGCGAAGCCAATCCTTATTGATCACCTCGATGTCATTGTTTAAGAAAACTAGTACAATTCCCCTAGCAGCTCTTACAGCAAGATTATTAATTCGTGAATAATTGAATGGTTGATCATAATTGATAATCTTAACCCTTGAATCCTTTAAAATATCTCTAAAGTAAGCATAAGTTTCAGGCTTTTCGCTACGATTATTAATAACGATCACCTCAAACTTTGAGTAATCAGTTTTGTTCAGAAGTCCATTTATGCAACGACTGAGAAAGTCTAGCCCATCTTTTGTAGGCACAATTACGCTAACCAGCGGTGGTTCTTCCGGCAACGGATAAATAACTCTATGGATCGAAAGATCTGGATAGTGAGAGGTAACCTTTGCATTAATACGAAGCCGCTGCAGATGTCCAAAGAGTGCCTTGCGGGATCTGCTTGCCGCATATCCTTTATCCCCTGCGTCGCTGGCGATAGAGCCTGGCACGGAACGCCAGTGATATAGAACATAGGGAATATGTTGAATGCGAGACGGCGTCGTATGTTCAACCGTACGCAGAACCATATCATAATCCTGACTTCCATCGAATTCTGTTCGCCAACCGCCTAGCTTTCGGACAATAGAAGTTCGAAAAACTGCAAGATGATCCACATAATTCTGGGAACGTAAAAGGTCGGGATTAAAATCGGGTTTAAAATAAGGATCGTAACGTACGCCGTTTACATCTATTTTGTCCTGGTCACTGTATAAAAAGTCCAGCTCCTTATTTCGGTTAAGTTCTTCCGCCACCAAATATAAGGCATGCTCTGAAAGCTCATCATCATGGTCAAGCATCGCAATAAATTCGCCTTGTACTAGGTCAAGAGCACTATTGGATGCCCTAGAAATATGACCATTTTCCGAACGAAAAACTACTTTTACCCTTTTATCCCTGCGTTGGTATTCTTCTAAGACTTTATGTATATGGGGACTATCAGAACAATCATCGGCGATGCACAACTCCCAATAAGGATAAAGCTGTCTTTCAACTGATTCAATAGCCAACCTAAGCCATTTTTCCTGCGTGTTGTAAACAGGCATAATTACAGAAATTAATGGCTTGTATAGCATCTGCTGGATTCGAAGACGAATTGCTTGTTGATCATAATGAGATAAAGTGCCATACCATTTAACCCAATCATTGTAAGGTAAAGCAACAGAGGTGTTCTCTCCAGAAGATTTTGCCGAAGGATCAGTAGTTATCATAGTAGAATTCAGAAGAAATATTGCACGAGATTGTTTAATACGATACTTAATCCCAGCTAGTCCTTCGCGACGATATACACGCAATACCGCTACAAAAGTGCGCCGAATACCGCCTTTTTGGGCAACTTTTTGTGGCAAGATTCTTAACAGATAAGTTGCGCGTTTAAATTGATCTCCGAGTAGACGCATAGGCCTCGTTATTCGCCAACTTGACGAATTAAGAATCGCGGCGATCTGCCCATCGCGCTCGGCTAAGCCCTGGTTGAGGCACGCAATCTGCCCATCGCGCTCGACTATACTTTGGTTCGGGCTAGTAATCTGCTCGTCCCGCTCGACTATATTTTGGTTCAGGCTAGTAATCTGCCCATCGCGCTCGACTATACTTTGGTTCAGGCTAGTGATCCGCTCGTCCCGCTCAACTATACTTTGGTTCAGGCTAGCAATCTGCTCGTCCCGCTCAACTATACTTTGGTTCAGGCTAGCAATCTGCTCGTCCCGCTCGACTATACTTTGGTTCAGGCTAGCAATCTGCTCGTCCCGCTCGACTATATTTTGGTTCAGGCTAGTAATCTGCCCATCGCGCTCGACTATACTTTGGTTCAGGCTAGTGATCTGCTCGTCCCGCTCAAATATACTTTGGTTCAGGCTTATCAAATCAGAAGTTGGACGGCTTAACGATTTGGAAATGTTCGACGGTGCTTGTCCTGTAACAAACGATACAAACCGCGCCTCCATTTCCACCCAACTTGCAATATCGGCTTCTGTTACTGAGAGTCCTGACGATTTGCATAGTGCTTGCACTACATTAGTAGTATTTATAGTGAGATCTCCAGTCGCAAGACCAACCCTAAGCGAGTGCAGAACGCTTCGAGCTACAACCCATCCAAGAGGCACAACACAATTTGCTTGCCATTCATCGTCAATATAAATAAGTCCTTGTGTTGTTTCGATGATATTAAAAGGTGTGCAGTCAATAAAATTACCGGGAACAAGAAAGTGTTTTAAATTATTCATTCCAACTTTATCATCAGTTGGTTCACTCAAATCACTTGTAGCATATTGGATTATATAGTTAAACCACGGCTGCAGCGCAGCAACTACCTGATCCAAGGTGCCATTATTAGCACGAACGGATAGCACCCGCCATAGCAGTTGACTCCCAAGATGATAGTTTGACCTGCTAAGCACGTTCGAGATATCGAAACCATCATGAAAATAGTGAGTTCGAGCAAGAAAAGGTGCTATTGCTTCTTTTGTCACAGAAATACTCTCATCAGTCCGGCAAAATGTTGTTAATACCGAAAACTCAGGAAGTCTATTAATGGAAAAGGACATTGCCAACTTATGCGAGCTTAGTGGCGCTTGTGTACGCGCTGCCACCACTAAAAAGGAATTAGACATCTCAGAGAATAATCCATTTTCGCTAAGCGCGGAATATACCAGCGCATCGTCAAACAGACGATACGGTGAACCGGTATAATCTCTGGCATGAGCTCTAATAATTAAGTCAACTGCATTAAATTGCGGCTCAAACAGCGCATCATCGGAAATTACTACCGACGGAAGCTTATAGTCAGGAAAAGGATAATAAAAATAGGTATTTAGGAAACCGGCTGCCGTGAGCTGACCAATTAGCTCTTGTCTCCCAAATGTGCGCGGTGTTTTATTGCCGTAGAGATTTTGTATGCCTACAAAAGGAACACCTAAGTGGTCTTCACTGCAATTATTAAAATATTTTAGTCCAAGTTTGTTTTCAATTGCAATCACTAGTTTTCCGTGAGGAGCCAAAAATCGCGTTACTGAGCGTAGATAATGTTGCACCGGCTCTTTCTCGTCTGTAAAAACAGGAGCATATTCAAGAACACCAACTAAGATTATCCAGTCAAATTGCTCAACTGTTTCGAAATTAAGCAAGTCATCTACAAAAACTTTTACATTTGGAAGATCGCGGCAACGCTCAGCAGCAATGCGCGCTCGCTCAAAACTGCCTTCAACTGCAACAACCTTTGCACCAATCTCACCCAAATATCTAGTAATTGCACCACAGCCACAGCCAAGCTCAAGCACCCGTTCTCCCGGTTCGATTCCAAGCGGTCTGATTAAACAGTGGCGCGCTCGACTTAGGTGATATTCTGATGGCCAGTCGTTAATTCCCTCAGATAATTCCAAAGAAAACGTACCCTTGTCGCCGGCGCTTTGAATAAGCGCAAAAAGACGCTGCTCAACCTCAGCGCCATCTGAATAAGCAAATGGTTGTATATTTGCACGGTGAAATAGGTTGAGTTCTTTGTCCCAAGTATATTCCATTAGTTCTCACCCCAAAACTTATAAGTTAACCACAAATCATTTTTGTATTAAGTAATAAACACTACCTCTATCTTCAAGCCTGTCATTTCCTTCAAGCTCGTTAAAATGACAATCTATTACCTTATAACCTAATTCTTTAATCATTTTATCAAATGATTTTCTGCTAAATCTGTTCCCCCATGTCCAACCTGGAGCCGGGGATTCAAAGTAGTTCTCATCATCTGTAGCTAAAGTAACAACACTTTGCACTATTAAATATCTCTTTGCCATCCTGTGTGACATTGCTAATATATTTTTTGGGTTATTTACATGATAAAGTCCACCAATATTTGCAACAACATCAGTAGATTCAAACATCGAGTTTGAGGCTATTTCATCTCTGTTAAATTCTACATTTCTAATACCAAGACGCTCAGCTATCAATTTTGCATTCCTAAAGTGACCATCCTTATCATTATCTATTCCTATACTTTTTTCATAACCAAGCCTAGCAGCGATCATAGCATAAAAACCGTCAGCACAGAACAACTCTGTAAAAGAAACAGCATCTGATGTGCGGTGTTTACACTTAGCTAAAGCATAAGCAATATAGGCTACAATGATAGGCTCCTTAGCTTTTTGGTTTAATGCATAAATACCTGGCAGTTGATCATTATCCACTCCAAAAAAAGAATACTTATGATACAGCGAGCCTAACTCTGCAAGAATTGTACTCTGCTTTTTATAATCTTCTGACACTTCATAAACCTCCTATCTCAGCTATTACATTAACGTTCATGGGGAAATCCGTAAGACCACAGGCCCTAGATAAACGATTTGCCACATGCAAACAAACTGCATCATAACGCCGATCCAGTGGAATTATCTCCCCACCCCGCCCATCAGCCACGCCAAAAGAGAGTAAATATTCACCAGAGCCGAGGTACTGATTTAGCAGCATAAAATCCACTCTGTATACAACTCCTGGCTCAACAGGAAAAACTAGCGGTCCATTAGCAAAGTCTCGCGAATTTGAAGCAAACACTAATATGCCGTCAGGTGTTTTAATTATCAATCCATAGATCGGATTTTCAACCCGCTGGTGAAATCGTACCCAGACATTTATGAGCATTGCTTGCCCCGTCTCGACGCTGGCAATATTTTGGTTCCCAGCAGAACTGATGCAATAATCAATTATTTCTGCCTCACGGTTTCCCCAGCGGTATTCATATTGGTTATATCCAGCCCTCTTTTCAAATTTATCCAGTTCGCTTCTTGTGATAATCTGTTCGCTTTCGGTTATTTGCTTGCTTTGCATGTTAATGTCTGGGTTTTGTTTTATACGTTCCACACCAAACAACATATCCATGTAGGTATTAACAACATCTCGTGATTGACCGCACATAACGATCTGTCCTTTATCAAGAAGCATAGACCAATCACAATGTCGTACTACCTGTTCTGTCGAGTGTGTCACAAATAAAATAGTTGTTCCACGTGCTACTAGCTCTTCGAAGCGACGAAAACATTTTGCCTGAAACTTGGCATCTCCTACAGCTAATGCTTCGTCCACGATCAAGACATCTGGCTCCACACAGGCAGAAACCGCAAAAGCTAACCTAACAACCATCCCGCTGGAGTATGTCTTAACAGGTTGATCGATAAACTCACCGATATCAGCGAAAGTTATAATTTCGTCAAAACGAGTGTCAACTTCTTCTTTGCTTAAACCTAATACCGCGCCGTTCATATATACATTTTCACGCCCTGTAAACTCAGGGTTAAAGCCGGAACCGAGTTCAAGCAGTGCCGCAACTCGTCCTTTCGTCTCCACAGTTCCGCTTGTTGGGGTTAGTGTGCCGCAGATTAGCTGGAGCAAGGTTGATTTGCCGGAGCCATTTCGACCAATAATGCCGACAGTCTCACCTTTTTTGACTTCAAAAGAGACATCCTTAAGCGCCCAAAATTCGCGATAATAGCTTCTGGGCTGCTTGCTGAAAATCTTTTGCAGACGAGGATATATATACTGCTTAAGCCGATCCTGGGAGCGTTCATAGATAAAATAACATTTGGAAAGGTTGTTTACTTGAATAGCGGTATTATTAGAGGACATCCGCAAACCCCTTTCGAGTTCTCTGAAACCACCAAAAACCGATGGAAGCAATTGATAAGCCTAACACCAGTGCAACAAAAAGGGAACGCCACTCAGGCAGGATTCCGAAAACAAGCACCTTACGGCTTTCTTCAATAATGAGCGTGAGTGGGTTAAGCCTTAATAGTCCTTGGTATTCTTTAGGAAGTGCGGTCACAGGATAAAAGACAGGAGATACAAACATAACCACAGTTGTAAATATGCCTGTAATCTGACCAATGTCACGCAAGAAAACCCCTAAAGCCGCCAAAAACCACCCAAATCCCATGGCGGCAAAAACAAGGGGAAGCATAACTAGCGGGAAAAACACGCTTGTCCAAGGAAGGGTTTGATTTATGATAAGTTGCGCTAATAGCAACACTACCGCACTTACCAAGCTATAAAAGATAGCCGATCCCAATGCCACCCAAGGCAAGATTTCTAAAGGAAAGACCACTTTCTTGACGTAGTTGACATTAGAAATAATTATCCCAGGTGCTCGGTTTACGCACTCGGCAAAAAGACCGTAGACTATCATCCCCACAAATAGGATGATAGCAAAATCGGCTCTGCTTTCTTCCCCGCTTACACCCCAACGCGCCCTGAAGACAACGGAAAATACGAAAGTGTAAGTGGCAAGCATTAGCAGAGGGTTGAAAAATGACCACGCCAACCCCATGATCGAACCACGGTAGCGGCCTACTACGTCACGTCTGGTCATCTGCCAAATAAGCATTCGATTACGCCAAAAGCTGGTGAACATAGCAACAGGTGTAGCTGGGTAAGGTTGATGGGGGTTCACTTGATTACCTCCAACACTGGTCTTAAGTTGCTCTTTGTCATATTGCTTATTTTCTCCATTCCTTGTGCCTTTTTAAATATCTATCTTATCTTGACAATGCTCTCGTTAATCCTTCTTCCCAGTAGGGCAATTTAACGCCAAAGGCTGCTTCCAACTTAGCATTCGAAAGTACAGAATAGGCCGGTCGGCGGGCGGGGGTTGGGTATTCTGATGTCGGAATCGGCACCAGATTTTGACAAACTTGCCCTGTTGGGTTAGGATCCAAGGCTAAGATAGCTTTGGCAAATTCATACCAACTCGTTTTTCCTGAAGCCGTCAAATGATAAACTGCTGTGTTTGCAGAAAGTGACAGGTGGCCGGTTGATAAAATTCCGGCTGTAGCTTCAGCTATTGTCCGACTCCATGTCGGAGCACCTATTTGATCGTCAACTATTTTAAGCTCACTACGTTCACGCGACAATCGAAGTATAGTAAGCAGAAAATTTTTGCCGCGCAACCCGTACACCCAACTGGTGCGCAAAATGAGGTAAGGCGTGCCTACAGCCTGAATAGCTTGTTCTCCAAAGAACTTTGTACGACCATAAACGTTTATCGGGTTTGGCACATCTTCTTCAGTATAAGGTGTAGTTTTACTGCCGTCAAAGACATAGTCGGTAGAAAAATGAACAATTAAAGCATTTAATTTTTTGGCTTCCTCGGCTAATATGCCGGGTGCGATACCGTTAACGGCCATGGCCAGTTCTGCTTCTTCTTCAGCCTTATCCACAGCAGTGTAAGCGGCTGCGTTGACGATTAAGTCTGGTTTGATATCTCGAACACGTTTCCGAATCTGGTCGGGATTAGCCAAATCAAGTTGCTCGCGGTCAAGCGCCACCACTTCCCCTAACGTGGTCAAGGCATGCCGCAACTCCCAACCGACCTGACCGTTTTTGCCGGTGAGCAGAATGCGCGGCCATAAATAAGATTTCATTTACCCGCACCTTCGTATTGTGGTAATTGAGACGATGGTAGCTCTAGAAGCCTCGGATAATTCCGATCCTTGTCAGATAAAATTGGTTTGACGTCAGGCCAGGTAATGCTAAGATCCGGATCATCCCAAGCAATACCGCCCTCAGCCTCGGGATTGTAAAAGTCAGTACATTTATAGGCAAATAGCGCTGTTTCACTGACAACAAAAAAGCCGTGGGCAAATCCTGCAGGAATATATAATTGGCGTTTATTGTCTGCGGAAAGGGTAGCGCCCACCCACTGGCCAAAGGTCGGGGAACCAAACCGAATATCAACTGCTACGTCAAATACTTCACCTTGCAAAACAAAGACCAATTTACCCTGGGCGTTGGGATGTTGGAAGTGCAAACCACGCAAAGTACCCTGCCGCGAAAAAGAAAGGTTATCCTGTACAAAAGAAAGGGGCAGACCGGTTGCGGCGTAGCGCTTCTGATTCCAGGTTTCCATGAAGAAGCCGCGGGCATCACCGAACACTGTAGGCTCAACGATCATTACCCCCGGCAATTTAGTCTCAATTACTTTCATACTGGCTTGTCCTTCCCGACTAGGTTCAGCAAATATTGGCCGTAGCCATTTTTCTTAAGCGGCTCGGCAAGTTTAAGCACCTGCTCAGCATCAATCAGTCCCTGATGATACGCAATCTCTTCGGGGCAAGAGATCTTCAGCCCTTGCCGCTGTTCAATCGTCTCAATAAAATTGGCAGCTTGCAACAAAGCTTCATGGGTACCTGTATCCAGCCAGGCGAAACCACGACCAAGCTTTTCCACGCGTAGTTGATCTTGCTGCAAGTAAAGTTTGTTGATGTCAGTGATTTCGAGCTCTCCTCGGGCAGACGGTTTCAAGCTGGCAGCCATGTCAACTACTTGGTTATCATAAAAATAAAGACCGGTAACAGCGTAATTAGACTTAGGGTTAGACGGTTTTTCCTCTAGGCTTAAAACATGATTATTTTCGTCAAACTCTGCTACTCCATAGTGCTGCGGATCGCGTACCCAGTAACCGAAGACAGTGGCACCTTGATCTTGAGCGGCTGCAGTTTTAAGTTTTGGGGTAAGACCATGTCCATAGAAAATATTATCTCCCAGGACGAGGGCACAACTATCATTGCCTATAAAGTCACGTCCAATAATAAAGGCTTGCGCGAGACCGTCCGGGCTGGGTTGCACCGCATAGCGAATATTAATCCCCCATTGACTCCCGTCATCTAGCAATGATTGAAACTGGTGCTGATCTTGTGGGGTATTAATGACTAAAATCTCAGTGATACCCGCAAGCATCAGGATGCTAAGCGGATAATAGATCATCGGCTTGTCGTAAACCGGCATCAGCTGTTTACTCACAACTCGGGTAAGCGGGTACAGGCGAGTGCCTGATCCTCCGGCAAGAATTATTCCCTTATGCATTGCTCACCAACCCCAATCTTTCTCCTCGGTAGCTTCCGTCTAGCACCCGTTGCCACCAATGACGATTTTCCAGATACCAAGTAATAGTTTTATGCAGTCCTGTTTCAAAAGTTTCTTGCGGCATCCAACCCAACTCGCGCTGGATTTTTGCGGCATCTATGGCGTAACGACGATCATGACCCGGGCGATCCTTGACATATGTTATAAGTGCAGCATGCGGAAGTACTGGAGAATCCGGCACAAGTTGATCTAGAATGGCACAAATAGTATTAACTACTTCCAGGTTTGTTTTTTCACAATGCCCACCAATATTATACGTTTGCCCTGGACTGCCTTTTTCAAGTACAGTTCTGATTGCCCGGCAGTGGTCTTCCACGTAAAGCCAGTCCCGCACATTCTGTCCATCACCATATACCGGAAGGGGCTCACCGGCCAATGCTTTCAGGATCATCAGCGGGATCAGTTTTTCGGGAAATTGATAGGGACCATAGTTATTAGAACAATTCGTAATCAGCACCGGCAAACCATAGGTATGATTCCAGGCACGAACCAAGTGGTCAGAGGCAGCCTTTGAGGCAGAATAAGGAGAAGACGGCTTATAAGAGGTTTCTTCGGTGAAATAACCCTCAGAGCCAAGCGATCCATAAACTTCATCAGTGGAAACATGCAGAAAACGAAAGTCTTGGCGCTTACCAGCATCCAGCCCCTCCCAATAAAACCGCGCCGCCTCCAACAGTTCAAAAGTTCCTACTGTGTTTGTTTGGATGAAATCGGCCGGCCCATCAATGGAACGATCCACATGGGATTCTGCGGCAAAATTTATAATCGCATCAGGATTATATTCTGACAACAATTTCTTGCTTAAACTTCGCTCTCTGATATCTCCATGAGTAAATATATAATTATGATAATCCGCATACTTAGCCAAAGACTCAATATTTCCCGCATAGGTAAGCTTATCCAGGTTTATAATCCGCAAGTCTTCTTCTGCGGCAAGGCACTGCCTGATGAAGTTGCTGCCGATAAAACCGGCACCGCCGGTAACTAACCAGGTTTTCACTTAAAAAAGCACTCCCTTCAACTGCTCTTTTTACAAATAAAGCCCTTATCTCTCGCGCAAGTATTCGACAGTAAATGTATATTTCCTGCAGAACAAACAATAAATGTGGCAAGTACTCGGTTCCAACAAAAAAATCAGGACAGCTCAGAAATCCGTCCTGACTCTTAAGAAGTATAACCTTTCAAAAAGACTTCCACGTCCGCAGTATACAGCTCACGCAACTTTGTCGCATCTGCTAAGACAAGCCGCACCTTTCTCTCATCCAGTTCATATGAATAAGCGTGCCTGAAGAAATGTCTGAAAGAATGCAGATTATTCAACAAGACAAAACTCTCCTCAGATAATAAGGCAGGTCTTACGCCTTCAATCGTGAGAAGCATCCTCTTTAGTAGTTCTGCGTGATAGCGAGTCTTGTCCTCTATGTTATTCTCAAAGAAATCAGCTATTACTTTAAAAAGGTCTTCAAACGCGCAATAAAGATTATGGAGCTGATAAGCAAGGCTTTCTGTGGCTATTCTGCCCCTTTTACCCTTTCTATCATCCAGTTTTGCATAAATGCTGTCAATCTCTTTTACACGTGCATATATCTCAGCCTTCAGAAGCGCTAATCTTTCCTTTTCCATGGTATCCCTTCCTTGATTATCTTTTCAGCCCAGCGGTGTTCTTCCAACTGCACCACATCTACGTCATCCTTGCCGACTTCTCCCGAGATGAACGCCATGGCTTTGAAAAAATCTTCATCCTTTAGTCCTATAAAAGCTATATCCAAATCAGAATGTTCATTGAAGCAATGCGGCCTTGACACCGAACCAAAGACATAAGCCTGCTCAAAGTAGATTTCCTCTGCCAATTTATCCAGAACTTGCATCGCATCGGCTAATAGCTGTTTGCGGTGCTGCTCCCGCTTTAGTTTTTTCTTGGCGAGAGCACTATCTAGAAGATCGGTATTCCACACAGCAACCCGCCTCCTTCATCATTACACAAGCAAAAATGTCACGGGCATTCTGACGATTAAGCAAAGTAGTCGCCTGATTTAATTGTACCGGGCGCAATAAAGTTTCTACTTCTGTTCATTCTAATGGCCATATTTCTCCATCAAACTGCTCTTTACGTTGTTTAAGGTTTTCTACTTCCCCACTTACTAACCATATTATTCTACAAAGTTTTCTCTGGGATCCGGCAGCTTTCATCCATTCAATAAAATCTTTTATCTTCACAACCCGTATGTCGTTAGCATCCTCAAGATTTAGGTGTTCATCAATTATATCTTGCAGATCGCTCTCATCAGATAAAAAGACAGTTACCCCATCTGTTTTTGCAAACGCTAACGACACTATCTCTCCCCAGTTTTTTCTAGGTTTTTTTGAATCCCAAAACTTAGTTTTAAGTAGGCTTATAACCTGATCATATATTAGTTCTTTACTCCCATCTTGTGCAGATATAAATTGCCTATCGACAATAATTGCCCTTTTTTGCCTGACTAAACTATCAACCTGCTTTTTTACAGCAGCTGGTGTCAGAATTTCATTTTCATAAACATGTCTGTGAATATAAAGCAATTCAACAAATTCTGGAATAATATCTTCGATAATATTTTGACTTTCTACTCTACCAAGCTTTATTGCAAAATCCGCATCTAATAAGGCAATCTTACACTTTAAAGGCATATTGAAACTCCAGTCTTAAGAATAATTAATTTATTAATCATTCTCCAAGAATTCCAATATATCCTTTTCGTTCATTGCTTTTCGAGAAATTCCAAATTCTTCAGGGCCTTTACGAGCTAGTGATAGTAAGTATTTAAGCTTATCTTCAGTAATTTTCTTTTCTTCAAATGCATATAAAGCTGCATCCAGCAAACCATCAAATCGTATTGTATTAGTTCTCCGCTGTTGTTCAACTCCTAGTTGTAACCTTTTCTGTGCGATACGAACTGGCGAGTCTTCCTCTTTGTCAGATAAGTTCATTAACTCAAGACATTTGTCAAGAGATATAAAATCAATTTCATAAAGACGACGCACAATTGCTTTATAGGGAACCCCAAAAACATCCATTAATCGTATAACATCAAAAAGTTTAAGATTATTGGGTCTTAAGTCTAGTTCATCTAGTTCATTTCTTAATACTCTTTTTGGTACTAAAAGCATAGCAGCAAATCTATTAGCCATGTTTTCTTTGAGACTTAATTTATTGTCTCCATTTAAATTAAGTGTAGATAGACTAATAAAATCTCCATGTTTTAAAACATCTTCATCATACCAAATATGGTACAATTCATGAGCTGCCGCAAATATTTGTTTATCAAACTGAATATATGAATTTACAAAAGAAAATAGTTTGCCCCCTTTGGGACAAACAAAACCACATAATTCATCATCTTCAATTGGGTATTGTAAAAAAATTGAGTTCTTCGCTATAATACCGAAAATCTCTTCTTTAATTATTCGCAAGGATTTTCCTAACTCTGAAATTTTTGTGTTTGCTTTAAACTCCAATTCTTTTACTATTTCCTGACTTAATTCCAAATGGCTAACCACATTCGCAGACATATTATTCACTCCACTTGATTCTGCAATAAATTAGTCAATTCTACCATTTCATCCATTACATGATCAAGAAATCTTAAATCATCCTTAGTATTTGGTTTGCTAACAGAACCCATCATTACAAAGACTGGATTGATTATCTGGTGCTCCTCATATTTCATTAAATAATCAAAAGAAACATTCATTATTGAAGCTAATTTGGATACTTCTATTACATTAATAGCTTTTTTGCCATGAACTATTTTACTCATAACTTGTTTAGAAACACCAAACTTTTCAGCTAACTCTGTTTGACTCATCTTATTTTCTTCTAAATACAACTGGATTTTATCTCCAATCTGTTCAAACAGATCTTTCATTAGATAACCTCCCTTTTCCCCTCGTCTATAAAATATCATAGTATACAAGCTATCGTCAACAATATGTTTACCTATCATTTAAAACGATACAGTTTTGGGCAATTATTATATGAAAAATCAAATAATCTTATACATATTTTCAACATATTATTTACGAAGTTTGCATCATGTAGTCAGCTAATGAACCATTCTTCGCTTTCAATCCATTCATCATCGATTAAATCACGAAGGCTGTTGGCGGGAGTAGGTGGGAATCGAACCCACCACGGACGGGTCAACGCCCGCCACCGGATTTGAAGTCCGGGGCCCTCACCAGGCAGACATCTACTCCCATTATTAAACTTACCAATAAAATTGAAACCTTCGCAACTTAACCAAAGTGAATTTCAGGCACAAGGATATTATAGCACCTGATTCCAGCCGCTTCAATAGTTATGCTCGCATATTAAACCGGCGGGAGGTATAAAGCCTCCCGCCGGCAGTTCATACTGCATATTTTGTTTAAGTTGATTTAGGTCTAGGGATTATTTTTGGTCTGCTCGGCATGGACATAGAAGCTGACCACCGGCACAATCCCTTGCAGGTCATTGCCTGCATCACTATCCATAGTTACCTCATAGACCAGCTGCACCATGGGCGGCCAAAACCCTGTATATGGAGCGATAGCCGGCTTGTAGATGCAATTCTGCGGACCGGCAAGCAACGTGGTTAGTGAACCGTTAAACAACACCTTGTTTGTAGGATGCCCGGCCACATAGATCTTGACATTCATGTTGTCGGCAAAATAGTCTGCCAAGCTCTGATTTTCCGTTGGATCCTCGCCATTGATCGAAGTAATCGCCGCCGAGACCTGGTTCAGCCGTACCCGCAGTGAACCAAGGTTGCGTACATCTAAGTTGCGAGCCACTGTCCGCCCGGGCCACCAGACGTCTGTGACATTTTCCAGCAACTCCTCCTGCCCTGGCTCGACCGCTCCTTCAGCAATCGTGGTGTAAAACATCGGACCGGGAATCGGGTCTCCAAGGTCGCGGTCGGCAGCAATATCCACCGTGCCGGCCGTGAAGATGTTCCCGTCATTGTCAGCCGTATCGGTGAAGATGGCCACGGTAGCGCCGCCTGCCAGCCCCGCTACGAGTAGCACCGCCAGTACCAGTACAAATAGTTTTGTTTTCATGCAGTTCCTCCTTTCCCTGCCGTCTTAACGGCAGGAATAAAGTCTGCCTTTGACGTCAGGCTGTGCTATTCGACGGGATTGTTGGCGGTCTGCTCGGCCTCGATGGTGAAGTCAACAGTACCGGTTGCACCCTGGTAATCGTTGTTGGCACCAATTGGCAGTTCTACAGTGAATGACACAATGGCAGATTCACCAGGCTCCAGCACTACATCTTGGTCATCTTCAAGCCCGCCGACCGTTGCGGGGGTGTCGCCAAGGAACAGAGCACCGCTACCTTCGGCCGACACATCAAACCGCAGTTCCAGTGTGCCGTCATTTTCCACGGTAAAGCTGCCGGTAACGGTATCTCCAGGCGCCATGTTGCCGGCGGCTAACGGTAACGTTGTAGCTCCGACGGTGTTAATGTCAATCGTGCCTGCGGTAAAGGTATTGCCCTCGTTAACAGCTTCATCGGTGAAGATAGCCATGGTGGCACCGCCTACCAAAGCGGCCGCCAGAGCGATAACCAGCATACTTGTAAACATTTTCGTTTTCATTTTTCAAAACCTCCGGTTAGATTATTTTTTGGCGCACAAGCGGTACGCCGCGCCCGCTTCCGGGCAGCCTGGCAACCTTAACAATTTTAAGGCCCAACGGCTTTGCGTCACTGCCTCACAACAGCTTTGCCCCTACCGGTTTTTGCCGTCACCGACAGACTTTGAATCATGCTAAATCCCCCGCTAGCTTCCCCCCTTCAATTGTTTTTCTCTTTCCAAAGCCTGCGCGTAGCCCATAAGCTTGCGTAGCTCTGTAGCGATAATCAGAACCGCCGGCACAATGACGAGCAGAACAATTCCCATTCTGGTCCTAACAAAACTGAAGAGAAAACCAAGATAAGGTATGTTGAAGTCCACACGCCCGATCAGGTTAGCGGCAGGGAGCGGTAGCGGGTCGTTAGCGTCGTTGGCGTCACCGCGGGTGATAAAGCTGACGGGATCAGTGGGTTTTACAGTTATGATTCGGTGAGTAACGATTGTTTCGGCTCTTTCCGGATCGGGGTCGCGGTAGGTGATGATGTCTCCAACCTGTGCTGCGGCTGCTTCGATGGGCCGTACCAGCACTACGCTTCCAGCCTCAAAGGCGGGACTCATGCTGCCTCCCTCAACAATATACAACTGGTACCCTGCCACGGCGCTAACGCCACCAGTCATCCTGTTCTGCAAGAGAAAATAGACAAACACAGCCATCAGCAGCAATATGCAGGCAAACAGGAGTTGACCGACAAGGCGTACAATTTTACGCACAGTGGTTAATGCTCCGGACTGCTTTGCGACTGCTGTTTCCATCAATTTTCACCTCGTTGTTTTCCTGCCTTGGTCTCTTTATTCTTGGTTTGGCCTGCAGCTTTTTCCGGTTCCCAGAAATCGTTAACATTTTTACTGTCACCGTTTATAACATTGTCAACACTCATGCACTGGTAAACGCTTTCAGTAACTCCCTGAGGCTTGTAAATTGCTTCGCTGGCAGTTTGCTGACAAATGTTCTGCTGCTTTATGTCCTTACCGTTTTTCTTGTCATCATCATCATCGTCTTTGTCTTTGTCTTTATCTTTTTCTTTGCCATCATCGTCTTTATCATCTTTATCATCTTTGCCCGTTTCCGCCAAACGCAGGCGAGCGGGCAACTCTCTGATTATAAAGCCGTTTAATGCTGAAAGATGCAGAGAGCCAAAATACTCGCCGGGCGCATCCGAAGAGGCATCCAGTTTGAAGCCCAATTCAATTTTGTCACCCGGTTCCAAGATAACTTCCTCATTCTGGGTTTCGAAATGCTGTGCCAGCGATTCGGAAAAATACCAGTTCAGAGTCAAGATGCGGTCGCCAATATTTTTAACGGTAAGCACATGAGGAAAGTTCCTGTTGTTACCGGAGGGGTAGGTGCCAAAATTAAGGTAAATCTGCTCATTGACGCTTTTTGCTACCTTAAAGGCCGGGCCTGGATTACCTGGGCTGTCGTTCGTTTTACTCTTCCCAGGGGAAATTGTCAGGTTTTCGGCAAATGATGTGGCACGAAAAGCAGCTTGCGTCTCCTCCCGATCGGTAAAGTAAGCTATTGTAACCGGCAACTGCCACACGAAATAGAACAAGAGAATTATGGCGGCAACCCAACAAGCTTGACAGAAATCCTTTAATGCCTTTCGTCTGGCTTCCAAGCGACGCCTGCGGCGCTGCTGCAACCTGCTCATTAGTTGCCCTCCTGTTTTTTTGCGTGATTCGTGCCCGAAGCAAAACCCAAGCCTAATACCTAAATACCTAGACAACTTTTCCCGGCAAGAAATTCTTCACTTCAGTAAAGCCTACGGCTCCTTCTCCCAGCAGCGTATTTCCTGCTTGTCCTCAGGAGATGCCGTTGCCCTCAGTGCTTCGTCCATTAAACTAAGCATTTCTAACAGGCTGCGGAACGAACAAGATTTTTGACCTTCCAGCCACTGAATGGTGCCCTGCCAGCAGTTGTTTTGTTGAAACTTAACCTGGATCAAGAAAGACTGACCCTTGGCGTATCGTTTATGGTTTACTGCCTGGCTATGCGCCACTCTTTCTCCCCCTAACCCGGAAAAAAACACTTCTTCATTGAGATTCGCCGCACCCTTTGAACTGCTGTCACTTTTAAGGGCAATCGAAGCACGCTGCCGGAACAACACTCGCTAGTCATTTGCTGAACACAGCATATCAGCGGGCAGTTTCAAGCCGGAAACATGACGGTGGCAAGAAAATTACCATTCTGTGACAAACAAATTACGAATAAATATTCGTTTAATTACAAAACCGCTGGCCTTTAGGGACCAACGGTTTTGGCGATACTGCTATGTAGTTAGGTCTTGTCAGGCGGGGTTAAAGACTGCAACCTGCTTCTCAGCAGCAGCTCACGTTCTTTGAGGCCGGCGGCCAGACGCTGCAGAATACGCTGCCCCTGCTCCGGGGTGGTGTTTGGCAACAGAACCATAAACTGCTGCTGGCCAAAGCGGCAAAGCACATCGCTTTTGCGCAGGGCGTCCTGCAGAACCTCCTGCAAAGCAGCCATGTCCTCCTGCCATGTTCTGGCTGTTTCAGTGCCAAGTTCTGAGGAGGTTGCAGCCAACAAGGCCAACAATCCTTGCCCACCGTTTCTTTCCGCTCGACGAATTTCCAGGTTGCAGATAACATTAAAAAATTCCGGCTCGCAAAAGAAAGCCTCATTAGTCTGCTGCCTACTTTGCATGGCCTCCCGAAAAGCGGAAAAATCCAGGACTTTGCCGCTATCGCTGTCACGTTCCTGAATGAGGCGGAGCATTCGTTTCATGGCCGGGGAAGGCTTCAGTCCCATTTCCCGGTAAAAAACGGATGTGACATTTTCATAATGCCATTTTGATTGCGCTACCTTTCCATCATCCAGCAGCGCCTCGAGCAAAATCAAGTGCAGCTCTTCCTCAAAATAGTCAATCAGCAGCGCCCTGGTTATCTCTTCAACTATTTCCGTATAAGCATGTGACTCTCTAAGCAGCAGAGCCAGTTCCACTACACTTTGCAAATACAAGCGACGGTAATGGCTTCTGAGGGGTATCAACCAGTCACTGTAAGGACACTCAGGCAACAAGTCTCCTTTATAAAGTGACAGCCCCTGTCTGTACAGATTTATGGCTTCCTGTATCAAACCCTGTTGTGCAGCAAGACGAGCCTGGCGGCAACAGGATTCAAAAACGTTTACATCTACCCATAAGTCCTGGTGACGATTAAAGGTATAGCCCCCTTGGGTAAATCTAATTAAATCCACTCCTTCACCAAGCAGGCTGCGCAGGCGGTGGATTAGCGTACGGACAGCGCTTTTTGCATTATCGTAGGGCTGGTTCGGCCATAACTGTTCTACGATAACATCCGGGAGCAGAACGCGGTCTTGGTTAACCAGCAAATATTTAAACAGATCCCATACCTTGCGTGAACGCCCACGCGTTTCAGAAAGGAATTTATCCCCGTCTTTTACCACAAAATGTCCCAAAGTAAAAACTTTAAGCTGTTTGCTTTCCGTCTCCGTCAAGATATCCTTTTCACCCATACATGATCCTCCAAATCGACAAAAAAGCTTATTTATCTTAAGCTTTTGGGACTATGCTACGTTTTACTTATTCATTGTTAATAATACCAGAAAAATACTAATTATGCAAAACTTTCTTGAGATTCTTTTGCTCTACCGGTAAGCGTAAGAGCGCCTCCTTACTTTATCAGCCAAGAATAGCCTGGATATTTTTATTCAAGTCTAATGGAAAACATTATCGAAATCTATCACCCCTAAGGGGTGATATTTGCCGACAATAAAAAAGCCCCTAAAGGGCTTCATATTTTACTACGTTTTATAATTTTACAGATCTTACATATGGCAATGGGTCATCATATGCTTACCATCACCAAACACACGACAGAGAAGCTCTTTTTTCTGGGCAACACCAAATTTCGGGTAGATTTTACGCAGATGGGTCTTCAGCGTATTTTCGCTGATATGAAGCTGAGCTGCTATTTCTCCGTTTGCCAAGCCTTGCAGCAGCAGAGCAACGATTTCTGTTTCCCGGGGCGTCAGCTTTTGTTCCGGAAGAAGTAATTCTATAGCACGACCAAAAGGACTTTGCCCCAAACAGTCTTCCATGGATGCATTTTCATCTTCCTGAGGACCTTCACTATATTTATTATAACTACTAAAAAAGCAGTACAAATCTTTTTGCATCCGCTCATTAAGCCAGGGAACCACTGTATATGTTAAAAATATTGCTGCGGCAGCAAATAATGATGTATATAGGTGAGGGTAACCGACGACCTGAAGTAGATTCACACTGATTAGTCCCCCAACAAAAATACTACTAAGCTTGGCAGCTAATACCAGCCCAAAAAACTTAAAGGATGAGCCGTATATAAAAGCCAAATCACCAAGGGTGGTCCAAATAAAAAGATCAAGGCAAGCAAAAGCTGCCTCTATCAGCACAGTCGTTAAGAACATGCCGGCCGTGCTTCGATAAATCAAGGCAAAAGAAACAAAAGCCAAACCAAGCAGAGAGACACCTAAATAAACCAAAAAGTAGCGTTGCAGCCTTTCCCCGAAATGCCATACAATCAGCAGAACAACAATGTAAGGCAGGTACCTATAATCGATTAACAGTGGGCTAGCCGTGCCAATGTAAGGCTTTATAATTTTATACAAAAAACCAGCGCACAAGTATAGCCCCGCAACAAACAGGCTAATAATCAGCATAACGGGGACAGGGAAAACAGTCCTCTTATTGGCCGGATCCGGCAAAATTACTTTTAGTTCACCGTAGGCGGGGAAATAAAGCATCGTCAGCAGAGCAAACCAAAGGGGTATGCCGCTCAGGACGAGCAGCAGCGACGGAGAGATGCGGGTGGAAAGGAGATTAAAGATAATAAAAACAATATTTGCGCCGATAATAACGGAGGCCATTAACCTTAAGCGACTACCGAGAGAAACATACGCTGAATAGGGAAAAGCCCAACCAATGACATACACAGCAGCTGAAACCCCGAGGATTGCCATGGCCCCCGGCCACAATGGAAAAGGGGAGAAAGGCAGCGCTGTGACGATGACAATAGTTATCCCGAGACTCGAGAACATGAGCATCTTCCACAGCTTAATATCCTTGAGCAACAATCCTGCAAGCAGATACGTAAGTGCATGGAAAAAAACAAAGACATTAGAGATGGGAAGCCCCAAATGTTCTAATGACGGTGCTACAGTAGACAATACAGGTCCGAAAAAGGGGAAGGAGAGGAGCCAACCAAAATAGAGAGACAGTGTCAAAATTATGCTGCGATTTGCCCTGGAAATACTCAGAATGTCACCACTCAACACTCGTCACCCCCCCTCTGCCGGATCAACACATATCCGATAGCTCAAAGAACTAAGACAACATCGCTTCGAACAAGTAGTGCCTGTTATATTTTGTAGAAAAGATCTCCCGGAAGTGCATTTTCTGCGTGAAAATAGAAATTCCTGCCACATTTCCAAGAAATAACGTATAAGCGGTCTGTTCTAAATATAGAAAATATCAAGAAGAAAAACTTATAGCAAGTCTACTCTCTGCGAAGCAGGAATTTTTAACATTATGCAAAAATTCTTTACATGAGACTAATTCCCTCACCCTCGCTGCGCTCCACCCTCTCCCAGAGGGAGAGGGAATTTGTGAAAGAGAGGGCCAGGGTGAGGGTGCAATCCCTCTCACTCTGAGTGAAGGCTAGGGTGAGGGGGGCAAGGGTATCTCTGACCTCTGACCTCTGACTTCTGACTTCTGCCAATGGGAGAGGGTTAGGGTGAGGGTGCTATGCTAAGAACAACGGCAAGAAAGGCGGGGCGCAAGTGAGTGAGAAGGATTTTTTTCAGGAGACAGCAACCAAGAACAAATTGCGGGAAATACGACTGTCTCAAGGCCTTTCTCAGGGAGAACTGGCGGACAAAGCCGGAGTTTCCCGGCAAACGGTGGGCGGCATCGAAGCAGAGCTATATGGTCCTTCCTTGGCGGTAGCACTGCGTTTGGCAAAGGTGTTAGGGAAAAGACTGGAAGAGATTTTTTGGTTGGAAAAAGAACCGATTACGGAAGTCTTTAGCCAATGGTCATGCATCGGACCGATGCCGGAGGACGGAGCGCATATCCAACTGATTCGTTCAGCGACAGGATATACTGCTTACCCGGCAAGCAGGGAACTGCTCGGGCTGGAAGCAAACGCGATCGTGCTGCAAAAAGCAGGGGAGCGGATAAAATCGAAAGTTTTGGCACAGGAAACCCTCGAGCAATCACCCATAATTCTGGCTGGATGCAGTCCGGTGCTAGGCTTGCTGCGGCAGCGTCTGCACAATATTTGCCGGGATGTTTCGCTGCTTTGGGTCAATACTAACAGCGCCCGCGCTCTAGCTGCCTTAAAAAACGGTACGGCACACGTGGCAGGTATCCACATTTTTGACGAGCAGACCGGCAGATATAATCTGCCTGCCGTGCAAAAGACTTTAGGGGATCGCCCGCATGTGGTAATTAATCTCTATCACGGAGAACAAGGTTTGCTGCTACAAAAAGGCAATCGCAAGGGAATCAGAGATTTCAGTGATTTAGCGCGCGATGGTGTAAAAGTAGTGAACAGAGAAGAAGGCGCGGAATCCCGCCGCATTCTTGACGCAGGCCTGCAAGCTTCTAAACTCAATCCATGGCAGATAGCAGGCTATGACTTTCCGGTAGCAACGCATCAAGAAGTAGCTCAAGCTGTAGCATTCGGCGGTGCAGACTGCGGCGTTGCCTTGCGTCCGCTGGCTCGAGTTTATGGACTAGACTTTATGCCGCTTACCCGGGAACGTTTCGACCTCGTAATTTTGCGTGAATACCTTCATGAGCCGGGAATTCAAGCTGTTTTGGATTTTCTGCAAAAACAGGCCATCAGATTAGAAATGGAGGCATGCGGCTACGAACCGGAAGCTACCGGTAGTGAAATTACATGCTAAGGAGTGAAGACGAATGCACAAAAAAAATTTATGTCTATGGTTTGTTTTTATTGTCTTTTTACTGTTGACACTGACCGGATGCCCCGGACGCGAGACGGCTCCGCCGCCCTCGCCTGCACCACAGCCGGCTCCTGTTTCATTAACCGTTTCGGCAGCAGCCAGCTTAACCGATGCGCTAAATGAACTGATAGCCATTTACCAAGAAAAAAATCCTCATGTTACCATCACAACAAACTATGCGGGCTCCGGAGCACTGCAGAGGCAGATTGAGGAAGGAGCACCGGTAGACTTATTTATCTCCGCTGCGCCAAGGCATATGGACACTCTGGAGGAAGGCAATTTGCTCTTGGCAGGGACAAGGGTTGACATCCTTGGCAATACCATGGTACTGATTGCACGCGAAGGCTTGGAGTTAGCAGAAGGCTTTGTTTCACTGAAGGAGGATACCGTCAGGAAAATAGCTCTCGGCGAACCTGAGAGCGTGCCTGCCGGCCGCTACGGCAAAGAAGCGCTTACCTATCTGGGTCTCTGGGATCAACTTGAGCATAAGTTTGTATTTGGCAAAGATGTACGCCAAGTTTTAACTTGGGTGGAAGGCGGCGACGCGGATGTAGGTCTGGTATATCTAACCGATGCTAAAACGGCAGCAAACATCGCTGTTCTGGCAACAGCGCCCGAAGGTTCTCACAAGCCGATCCTCTACCCGGCTGCAGTTATTAAAAACAGCCAAGTGCCGGAAGCGGCGCAAGACTTTCTGACTTTCCTCTCCGGCGCGGAAGCCGACGCCGTTTTTGCAGAATATGGCTTTACAGTACCGGCTAACTAACGTGAAAGGGGTATTCTTTTGGAGCTTTCACCTCTTTTTATCTCACTGCAGACGGCGGCCGCTGCCACAGCGGCTGCCTTTTTCCCCGGCATTCTCGCGGCGCGCTGGCTTGCCCATACCCCGCCCGGCAAAGGAAAAGCACTGGCAGACGGGCTGTTGATTATGCCGCTGCTTTTGCCGCCAACTGTAATCGGCTTCCTTCTTCTGCTTATTTTTGGCAATAGAGGTCTGCTTGGACGAACTTTATCCGAGTGGGGGCTGCCGATAGTCTTCACTTGGCCCGGTGCGGTTATCGCGGCCGCCGTAGTTACTTTCCCGCTGATGTATAGGACGGCTCGTGGTGCTTTTGAACAGGTCGACCCAGACATGCTTGATGCCGCGCGCACCATGGGCGATACGGAATGGCGCTTGTTTTGGCGGATCTTGCTGCCACTTTCCTGGCCGGGAATTACCTCCGGGATTATTTTGTCCTTCGCACGCGCACTGGGCGAATTTGGCGCTACACTGATGCTCGCAGGCAACATTCCGGGCAAAACGCAAACGATGCCCATCGCTATCTATTTTGCCGTGGAGGGCGGCAAACGCGATGTAGCACTCGTCTGGACACTGATTATGATTGCTGTTGCCACAACGATTGTTTTGTCACTAAACTACTGGTCTGATCGCCGGCAAAATTTTGCCGGGCGGCACAAGGGGAAATGAGATGGCACTTTATGTAGATATTGAAAAGAATCTGCCCGGGTTTAAACTGAGCGTTTCTTTTACAGCCGCTAAAAATACGTTAGGCCTGCTAGGCTCAAGCGGCTCGGGCAAAACAATGACCCTGCGCTGTATTGCAGGCCTACTCACGCCAGATCGCGGCAAAATTGTGCTAAACGACAAAGTGTTTTTCGATGCGAAGAAGGGCATTAACCTGCCAAGCCGCGAACGCAAAGTCGGCTATCTCTTTCAAAATTACGCTCTTTTTCCGCATCTAAATGTGGAGCAAAATATTTCATTTGGCTTGCGTCATTGCCCCAGACAAGAGCAAAGCAGGCGCGTAGCGGAAATGCTGGAGATGATGAACTTAAAGGGACTAAAAAACAGGTATCCACGTCAACTTTCCGGCGGGCAACAGCAACGGGTGGCTCTTGCACGGTCGCTGGTGCTGGAACCGGAAGTTTTGCTGTTGGACGAGCCCTTTTCTGCGCTGGACGACTGTTTGCGCGACCAATTAGAGGAGCAACTGCGGGAAACGCTGGGAAAATATCATGGCCACTCTCTCTATATCACCCACAATATAGAGGAAGCTTACCGCATCTGTTCAGAGCTGCTGCTGTTGGAAGAAGGCCGGATTGCTGCTTCAGGTCCTAAAGAAGAATTATTTAGTCGGCCGCCAAACACACTAGCCGCCAGACTGACAGGCTGCAAAAATCTTTCACGCGTCCGCCATATTGCCCACGATACGGTGGAAGCACTAGATTGGGGCTGCAGATTGCTATTGCCCTCTATCAACTCCCCTCTCCCCTCTATCAATTCCCCTCTCCCCACTAAGGGGGGAGAGGGGAAGGGTGAGGGGGGAGATTACTGGATAGGCATCAGAGAGCACCTGCTATCATTTGTGAACGACAAAACACTTACAAATACCTTTCCCTGTCGTGCGATGAGTGTAAGCGAATCTCCCCATAGCGTCACGCTTACCCTCCGCCTTGATGGTGCCCACAATCCTCCCGGAGGCAACCTGCAAGCGTTCTTATATAAAGATGCTTGGGAAGTACTGCGCAAGCAACCTTATCCCTGGTTAGTCCGCTTTGAGCCTGCCAAATTGTTTCTGACAAAGGAAAAGTAAAAGAAAACTGCTGCTGCTCCAAACAGTAAGCCGACGAAAAAACTCAGGATCGTCAAAGTATTAACACCGTTTGCTTCGTCAGCGGCTGCCTCAACGACCGCAGGGGCAGGCGCGGCTGAAGGAACAATGGCTGCTTCTTCGGTTGACGTAAACAATAAAGTACTCGTGCGTGAAATCCTCGCGTAATCAACCTCTCCCAATCTTCCCTCTTCATCAACCAAGAAATTGGCTTTGACAAGCCACTTGCCGCCGGAGGGAAGGTTTAACTTAAAGTTGCCGTCTGCAGAAGTCTCCCCGCTCACACCAGCCTCATCCGGACCGTATGCCACAACGACAGCGCCTGGCAGCGGCTCTCCCTCAAACAATACTTTGCCGCTAAAATATCCGGGAGATATTGTGCCGATATCAGCGGAAGGGATTATTTCAAACGGCAAATCTGTCTTCTGGCTTGATGTTGCCGGGCCATCGCCAAGAGTATAAACCGTTTTTGCCGAATGGATACTTAGCCTGGTAATCCCGTCGCCAGGGGTGAATGTGCCGGGTTCGCGCTTTGCCCAGAAAAGATATTCTCCCTCGCCTCTCGGAGTCACAAATGCCCTGCCCTGAACGCCAGCTTCTTCTAGCGGCAATTCCGCCACTTGACCGTCGGGATACCTGACAAACAAGCTCAGGTTTTCAATTTTTACGGGATCAAAATAATCTCGCAGATGTCCCCAGGATACATCTACTCTCAGTTGCTTTGCAGTCTCTTTGTACTCCACTTCAATCCATAATTCATGAGCTGCGGCTGGGGTAACAAGAAATAAAGATAGCAGGCAGACAGTCATCAGAAAAACCATTCTCTTCATTATTCAGCTCTCCTTATTTAAGTTTAATAACACGTTTTTTCATTTTTGTGACACTGTATTATCTTCTCCTGCTATTCTCTAATTCCTGCTTTCAAATTTTAATTTCTTAAAAAAAATTCCCCTCCCTTGGAGGGGTGCCTGTTAGGGCGGGGTGGTATGCCAGGGGCAGACTGCTCAACACCATTTTCATGAAAGGTGCACATCAACGTCTGCCCTAACTGCCAAAAAAAATTCCCCTCCTTTGGAGGGGTGCCTGTTAGGGCGGGGTGGTTCCTAATTAATTATATTGCGGTTCCTGGTTCTGCACATATTGCTGACGCTCCTTTAGAGTCGCCACCGCCCCGTCCAACGTTTGGGCTAACTGCTCAAATGTTTGCTTTGCTTGCTGGTCCTGGGTTTCCAAAGCAAACATTTTTAAGCTGCTTGCGGCGCTTTCTACTCCGGCAATTACTTGCTGTAGTTGTGTCCCTACCGTCAAGCTCTCACCTCCTTTGCCTGTTTAGTCACTTGCTTGATAACAAGATTTAAGATTTATATATTGCTCTTTTAGCCTTTTGGCTTAAAGATAAGGGAAGCCAGAAAACCAAAAATAATGGCTGCGGAAATTCCGGCGCTCGTCACTTCAAAAATACCTGTGAGTACTCCAATCATACCGCTATTTTTTGCCTCAGAGAGAGCGCCGCTGACAAGAGCATTGCCAAAACTGCTGATAGGCATTGTGGCGCCGGCACCGGCAAATTTAATCAACGGGTCGTAAAGGCCAAGGCCTCCCAAAACGGAGCCGGCCACGACCATAGTGACTGTAGTATGTGCCGGAGTCAGACGGAAATAGTCAAGCATTATTTGCCCGATGACGCAAATCCCGCCGCCCACCAAAAACGCTACTAAAAACTGCTGCATAGAATCAGCCTCCAAGCTGTGAATTACCTCTCGCCATCAATTCCTCTCTTCCGCCCCTCACCCTTCTATTGCTACGGCGTGCGCGATGCAGGGGATACTTTCCTTCTGTTGGTAAGAAAGGGGCGAAAGCAGCGCTCCTGTAGCTACTACCAATATTTTTTTCAGCTCTCCCCTTTTTAATCGGTTCATAAAATGGCCGTAGGTAACGGTGGCGGAACAGGCGGCTCCGCTGGCTCCGGAAAACACATTCTGTTCCTCCTTGTAAATGATTAAACCGCAGTCCGTTAATTTTTCCGGCGGAATAACAATGCCCTTTTCTGCCAGCATTTCGGCGGCAATAACATGCCCTACTTTCCCCAAATCTCCGGTGGCAATCAAGTCATATTCTGAGGCATCCACGCCAAAGTCACGGAAATGGCTTAAGATAGTTTCAACCGCAGCAGGAGCCATGGCGGCACCCATATTAAAAGGGTCGGTTATCCCCAAATCAACCACCTTACCGATTGTGGCTGCCACAACCCGGGAACCTTCTCCTGCCGCAGCGACCAGCGCAACGCCTGCTCCGGTAACTGTCCACTGTGCGGTAGGAGGCAGTTGAGCGCCGTATTCAGTCGGATAACGGTACTGCTTATTGACTGCTCCGTTATGGCTGGCGGCAGCAGCCATCACGTAACGGGCGCCGCCGGCGTTAACGATAAACGACGAGAGAGCCAGCCCTTCCATTGAGCTGGAGCAAGCGCCAAATAAGCCGAAATATGGAATTCCCAGCGTGCGGGCAGCAAAGCTCGAGGTAACAATCTGGTTCGTCAAATCACCGGAAAAGAAAAACTGAATATCTTCTTTCTTGAGCTTGGCTTTTGTAATAACTCTCTCACAAGCTTCTTCCAGCAGTTTCTTCTCCGCTTTTTCCAAGCTCTCCTGTCCCATCCAGATGTCATCGTGCAAAATATCGAAGTCTTCCGCTACTGCGCCGTTAGCCTCAAAAGGACCGCCGACAGCGGCAGAGGCAATAATAACCGGAGCATTGCTAAAGAGCCAGCTCTGATGACCTACAAGCATTTACATCCCACCCAGCCAGTCCACTTTAATGCGGATGACGGCAACAACAAAGGCTGAAAACACACCGAAAGTAATTACCGGTCCGGCAATTTTAAACATATTGCCGCCCACACCAAGCACATATCCCTCACTGCGATGGTCAATGGCGGCGGAGGCAACTGTGTTGGCAAAGCCGGTCACCGGGATAATAGTGCCAGCTCCGGCATATTGGGCAAGATGATCGTAAATCCCCAGCCCAGTCAGCAGGGTGGCGAGAATAATCATTGTTGCCACAGTAGGATTGCCGGCTGTTAGCTCGGTAAAACCAAAATATTTAATATAGAGCCACTGAAAAAACTGGCCGACGACACTGATGATGCCGCCTACAAGAAAGGCGCGAAAACAATTAAGCAGGAGGGGTCTTTTCGGTTCCCGCTCTTGCGCGAAGTTTTGGTACGCCTGTTGTTTGGGTGTCTGCTTTTTTAGTTTTTTGTTTGCCATCTTCTTCCTCCCTAACGTAACAAATGGGGTCGCAACTTTTCCAGAACTTGCTGCAATTTTGCGGAATCGTCTGCAAACTGCTTTTTACTCTTTACATCTTCTGTTGCCAAAGAATATTTTGTAAGCTCAGCTTGAGCTTGTTGTAAAGTGGCAAACAGCATTTCCCGCACAGATGGATTAGGCAGTTGAATCAAATCGTCAAACAAATCCAAGTACAGCTCACCGGCTGAATTTACTTGACCGAGAAAAACATTTTCGAGCGAAACGCCGCTGCTTTCAAGTTGTGCTTGCAGCCACTGCAGCGTTAAACCCAGCCTTCTCAGCGCATCATGCAAAATTTTACCGTCAAGAATCACTGTCTGCGTTTCAATCTGCGGCATCACCTTCCATTCCAAGTCGTGAGGCGCTACAGGGCGTTTATCCGCTTTCAGCAACAAACTCAGCTCTCCTGATGTCTCCAGTACGGCAAATTCCACATCGGCAACACTAAAGACATTTTTTGCTCTTAATCCTTTGAGCAATCCTTCGCCGCTTAATCTCGCCTGCTTTAGATTTTCTTCCATTACTTTCCCCTGTTTAATAATGATTGCTTCCTTACCATGCAGTATCTGATAGAGCGCCTTACTGTGCAAAGAGAGATAATCTAAAAGCAACGGCAACAACACCCAGACTGCAAGGGCGGCTAGGGCGAAAGCCATGTTTGGGATAAAATTCGCGGCCAAGAGTGCAGTTATCACAGCAACCACGCTGTAAACCACAAAGTGAAACGGGGAAGTTTCAACCGGATGTTTTTTCCCGAGTATGCGGATCGCTACAAACACTAACAGAAAGAGTCCCAATGAGCGTAATAAGCCGTCTACCCAAACTGGCATCTCGTCACCTCGCTAAAGACTTTTGTATTGAGGTTCGGCTAACTCTATCTCCTGCAGCCGACCTGCCAAATTTTCCACTACTTCCGAAAGGGTGACCAACCCTTCCTGAAAGGCGACCTTACTCTGCTCATGGCGCGCTTGTTCAGCATAGAGCCTGATAGTTGCCTCTGCGCCTTTTAACCCGGCTAACGTATTTTTTAGCTGTGAAGCAATCGTCATGATACTTTCCTCCCGTGGCTTATTTTTCTCTATTTGAGCCTAAACATACAGAGTAAGAGCACAATAAAAAAGAAACTAACTATCTGGCAGTTAGTTTCGTATCTGTGAATATCCCTTACCCTTAAACCTTTTTCCCTCACCCTGCCCTCTCCCAAAGGGAGAGGGAGCTTTGTCTCACCCTGCCCTCTACCAAAGGAAGAGGGAGCCTTGTTGGCAGGGGAAGAGGAGAATGGTATGCAAAAGTTAATTATTTTGCTCGTTCAAATTAAACTGGTTAGGGTCGCCGCGTAATGTGTCGCTGTCTGATTGAACTTGGGCGATAAACCCGCGGGCTTGCGTCACCAGTTCTTGAGCATCGGCAGGATTTAATTCAATCACTCTATTCCAACTTGCAATAGCTTCCGTTGGGTTATTCCTGCCAAAGTAAAGGAAAATAGCACGGTTGTAATGAGCCTTAGCATGGTTTGGATTAAGGGCAATAGCCTTCTCAAATTCTTCTTCCGCCAAATCTAATTTTTCTGACCAAAAAGCCATAATCGCACGATTAACACGAACGTCTACATCGTCGGGATTAATTTGCAATGCCCTGCCATACACTTCCACAGCCTGCAGATAAGTCTCGATAGCTTTTTCATTGCCGCTCACACGGGCATGTACTCTGCCCAGATCGAAATAAGCATGACCTAAGTTAGACAACAGATAAAAATTATCAGGTGACTGCTCTAAATTACTCTTAAACTGAGCAATGCGCTGTTCCAAACCGGCAATGTAACTTTCATCGCTTTGCACCGGTAGATTGCTGCTGCCCACCATGTTGCCCGGTAAAAAAGCGGCAAGAATAGAGGATAGCACTAAACCTCCGCCTGCGAAAGCAATCACAATGTAAACCATAATCTTATTCTTTTTACCTCTGGACATCTTTTTTACCACAAGGCTAACCTCCCGCGCAAGCTAAAAAACCCGCCAGCTACATTTGATTATAACAAAAAGCTTTGAAAAGTATTTGAACTTTTTGTGAACTTTATTACTTATTTGAATTTACGATGCTTATTCTAACTTTGGTTCTCTCTGTTTTCTTCCCATTCGCTCTCTGCCACATTGGCCGCCACCACCACAGCCTCCCAGACTCCTTTATAGGGCGGCGCGTAACACATATCAACCTCTCCCAGCTCCGCCAAAGTCATTCCGGCGGTAATGGCGCATGCCAGGATATCAGCACGGTGAGCCACACCCTCATACCCGATGATCTGCCCGCCTAGCAGCCGGGAAGTTTTGCGTTCATAAACAAGTTTAATCATTATTTTGCGAGGATTGGGATAATAGATAGCGTGGTCTAAAGTGGTGACTACTGTCGCCATAGCAGCAAGCCCCTCGTCTTTTGCGGCTTGTTCGGTTAAACCGGTAAGAGCCACAGCCAAGTCAAAAATTTTAGCTGTAGCCGTCCCCAGTACGCCGGGGAAATCTTCCGACTGACCGCAGGCAGCCTGCCCTGCCAAACGACCCTGCCGGTTGGCAGTAGTGCCTAGAGGGATATAGACATTCTTCTCGAGCAGTCTGTGGTAAGTCTCTGCGCAGTCGCCGGCGGCATAAATATCAGGAATATTAGTACGCATCTGCCGGTCTACTACTACCGCTCCTTTAAAGCCTGTTTTTATCCCGGCAGCGGCAGCCAATTCGCAGTTTGGCCGCACACCTACAGAAAGTACCGCCAAATCACATGGATATTCACCTTGGTTAGTGCGTACGGCTGACAGCCGTTCTTCTCCCAAAAAAGCTGTGACCGGTTCCTTGGTGTGCACCAAAACGCCTTGCCGCAATAATTCCTGATGAACAATAGCGGAAAAATCAGCATCAAAATTAATAAGCACTCGTTCAGCTTGCTCCAGAATGCGCACCTCTTTACCTAAAAGGCGCAGGTTTTCCGCCACTTCCAAACCGATATAACCGCCGCCCATAATGACAATTCGCTTGACATCCGGGTTTTCCAGCGCACACTTTAAAGCTAAACCATCTTCCATAGTGCGGAGCGTATGGACGCCCGGCAGAGAAATTCCAGGCAAATCAGGCACAATCGGGCGGGCGCCTGTCGCATAGACCAGTTTAGCATACGGCTGAAAAAACATTTCGCCGCTAGCCAAATCTTTCACATGAACCTGCTTGGCATTGACATCAATAGCCAGCACCTCATGGCCGATGCGTACGGTAATATCCATTTTCTGCCGATATTTTTCCGGTGTGCGAATAACCATTTTATTATGGTCGGGAATTACTCCGGATAAGTAATAAGGCATCCCGCAAGCCCCGTAAGAAACAAAGCCGCTTTTCTCAAAGACGATAATCGGCAAGTCCGGCTGCAGACGACGCGCTTTAGACGCCGCACTCATGCCGGCGGCAACACCGCCAATCACTACCAGTGGCTGCTGCAATATCAGTCCCCTCCGCACATTTACAAATTTTGTTTTTTATTCTGTCTTTGTATTCTCTCTTTTTATTCTGCTTTTCTCGCTTTCTTCCTGCCGGACAACCCTGATTGTTTGCAGATTTTGCGGCACCGGAATAGTTTGCGGCAGTTTCGGTGAGGCTAACCGTATTCCAAAAACTACAGGTGATGATCTTTTGACCGTTTATCAGATGCCCGTTTGGGAGTTGCAATCTCTGCCCGGGTTAGCGCAGGTAGAAACTCGCCTTAAAGAATTTAGCCAAGCGAATGATAGGCTGACAGCGCACTTTTCCGCGACTGTCACAGTCGGCGGCAAGCGCCTGCGTCCTGCGCTCGTTCTGCTTTGCGGCGCCTTTTACCGCGCCAGACAAAACCAGTTGATCGACATAGCCACAGCCGTTGAATTAATTCATACCGCCTCCCTGGTGCATGATGATATTATTGACAACGCCGCAACCCGGCGAGGCAAACCTACACTTTCGGCGGAATGGGGGGTGCAAAAGGCCGTCCTTTATGGCGATTTCCTTTTTGCACGCGCATTTTCACTTTTAAGCAAACACGGACTTAACGGAACTCTGGGAAATATGACTCAAGCTATCAGTTTGATGTGCGAGGGAGAGATTGAGCAGTCGGCACTACTCTTTAATTGCGATGTCACCGAAGCCGATTATTTTTCCTATATCCACAAAAAGACAGCCTATTTTCTATCTGCCTGTTGTCTGGCCGGGGCTGAAGCCTGCGGGATGCCGGTGGCTGAAAAAAGACTGCTTGCTGCATTTGGGCTGCAGCTTGGTTATGCTTTTCAACTGACTGATGATCTGCTAGACATTAGCGGAAGCGCAACCGGCATGGGAAAAGCAGTAATGCAAGACATTAAAGAAGGTAATCTCACCCTGCCGCTAATCAAACTGTTGCAAGACAAACGGCATGGCTGTGCCGTAAGGCAGCTTATTGCGGAAAAAGACTTTTCTGCGGCAAATTTACAATTCATCCGGCAGACACTGCTCCGGTGCGGTATTCTCGCGGAAACAAACGAAAAAGCCGGTTTGCTGCTCAAACGTGCCAAACAAAATCTCGAAAAACTGCCGCTTAAACCGCCTCGACTGTTATTAACCCGCCTTGCCGATTATGTAGCTCACAGAACATCCTAGACGCTAGATAATTCCCGTACTGCGCAAAGCAAGACACAGTTTATGCAGCAAGCGTGCCTCCATACCCGCTTCTCGCAGTAGTTGCTGCGAGATTTTGTTGCGTCCGGAACAAAATGTTTTTGGATCGGAGAGATATAATGCTAGCAGACCATGCACAACCGTATGGTGAAAAGCTGCATGCGGCAGCGATTCCGTCCTTTGCAGCGACTCTCGCAGAAACCGCGCTAAACCCGCCGTCATTGCTTTTTCATCCGGATAAAATGAGACAAAGTTCAGCTCATCATGCCGCAGATCTTCATCAATATCTATAAAGTAATCAAGCAATATATGCAAACCGCAAAGCCATGGGAAATAGCATGCCTGCAGCTTGTCAATCTCCAAGCTGCTTAAAGGAGCGATTGATGCCATAGCTGTCAAGGCAAAAATGCCAAGCGTGGAGCCGGCGGCAGCTGAAAACTCCCACCAGTAAAGGTTTGGTGCCAGCTCAGCATGACGAGAAAACCAACGAGTCAGCAGTTCCGTGCGCAATCCTCTATCCTGATGTTTATAGACTTGAAGATCACTATAGAGACTCACCAAATGGATAAGCTCCTGCCGGATATGATTATAGCCTGGAAAAACGGCAATCTTTTCCCTGCATTCCTGTACAAGCGAAGTGAGATATCCACCGTCCTGATTATAGGGAAAGCCTGCATACCAATCTGCGAGCGGAGCGTCAAGGTCTATCGCCGCGTTCAGCGCATAATGCAGCCGGCGAAAGGCTCCTTCGTTTGCTGCCTCTGTCCGGTCGCATAAATTGTCAAGGTAGTCACTGATTGTCTGCAACGCCACAACAAAGCCGATTATTTGCGACGTCTTCGCCCCTGGATAAAGAGCATAGATACTGCCGCCTTGACAATGAAACCTTTTCTTGTCAAGACTATCTAAAGCTTGCCGCTTTAGCTCCGGATGCGGAATATTATGCGCTCTGCTGCGCCAAATTGTAAGTTCCCGCTCCACAGCAGGCAGAATGCGAAATAGATAGGACAGAATCACTGCCTGACTTTTTGCTCTCTCTAACAAGAGATTCATCCTTTGCCTCCTAAAATCATGCCTTTATAAAATATAGTCTGTCATATGTTATTATTCCTCAAAGGCACTGAAACTAAAAGCACTGCTCCCTCACCCTACCCTCTCCCAAAGGGAGAGGGGATTAGAGAAGGAGAGCACTCCCCTCTCCACCCCCCCGAGGGAGGGTGTAACGCTGCCTGTGACGCCGCTTTGTCACATTTCCCTCTCCACCCCCTGGGGGAGGGTGTAACGCTGCCTGTGACGCCGCTTTGTCACATTTCCCTCTCCACCCCCTGGGGGGAGAGGGTTAGGGTGAGGGGGCCGCAGGGTTTTTGCATCATATGGCGAACAGCTTAACTAAAGGCAGCAAAACTTTAAGAGGGAGGCGACAGCATTGGAAAAATTAGCGTTTAACTTTCAAGCGATTCTTGCTTCTATACTTGATAAACCGGCAGAAATGACTGATTATGCCGGAAAACAGATGGATCATATCAAAAGGATATTACATGCCATGCCGGCCTATAGCTGCCCCTTGTCGTGCAATCTCTGCTGTCACGGCTCCATCCTGATGTCGTATGTCGAATATATCCATATTCTGCACCGCCTGCAGGAAAAATACGGCGCCGAAAAACTTTCGGCGCTCTTTAGCGAGCGCCTAGGGGTTTTAGAAGAAGAAGGCAAATTGCTCTGTCCATTTATTGATACAAACAAAAAAGCGGAACACTGTGCCATATATGATGACCGTCCGCTTATTTGCCGTGTTTACGGCACTACCGCCGCACCTTGTGCGACTGAAATTGACCAGCCTCATTTTCCTTCGGCAAGCTTTCATCAGGCCTACAACCTGCTTTACTATCTGGCAGACGGCAGCTTTATCGGCTTGCCGCTCCCGGATGGGCTGGCTTTATTTGAGGCGCCTTTTTCTATTTGGGCTGCCGCCGACAGCGGAAAAACGGAAGAAGTGCTGAATATTTTTGCCGAACATGGCAGCATGCGCGCCGTGATTTGCGACTTGCCGGCAAACCGTTTTTTCACCATCCTTCCGGGCGGAGAACGCCAATATATAACCTGATTGCGCTTTCAGTTAATAGTAATATGGATTTCCTTGCCAAGACTGCGTGCAATTTTAATGATAAAATCCAACGAAGGGTTATAAGCGCCGCTTTCAAAACGGGATATGTTGGATTTTTGTGTCCCGACACGCAAGGCAAGTTCTTCCTGGGTAATATTCAACTGATTCCTAGCATCAATAATTTGTGCAATCAACTCATAGCGGGGTTTCAATTTTTCATATTCTGTCTTAAATTCCTCGTCCTTCATCAATCTTGCCTTAATATCCTCAAATTTCACGCCTGCTCTACTCATCTTGACACCTTCTTTCATAATCAAACTTATAGCTTAATGCTTTTTCAAGCTCTTTTATTGGTGTTTTATTGGTTTTCTTTACAAAACCATGAAGCAGTATAAAGGTATTCTTTTTATAAAGAAAGTAAAATATTCTCGTAACATCAGATGAAAACTTTACCCGTAGCTCAAACAGTCCTTTATAGCGTACTCCCTTGATCGCAGTTGAAAAGGGCTCGCGGATATTAATACCTAACTTCTTAAGCAGCAATATGTCGCTGTACGCTTTAGCGCGTAGCTTTGAATTCAACGACAGCAAAAAATCTTCAACCGGAATTTCACCGTTTTCCTTTTGGTAAAATTCTACTTCCCAATCCAAACCGCTGCCTCCCTCGTAATATTATATGCATGTTATGATTATTATGTTATCATATATGATAACATTTGTCAAGGAATATTCACTATCTAGGCATATTAAAAGCCTTTATCTACGCAAAAAAGGCGCTATCCCATTGCGGGATAATGCCTAACTTTGCTTTGCCGTATCTGTTAATGGGTTCAATTAGTTTTTATACTAAACCACGCCTCAGTAAAAAGGATACTGTAGTAGTTCCTTTCTGCTCAAACTAAAAGTCTAGCTGCTTGCGTTCGATTATTTTGCCCTCAAGCGAAATCCGTATCGCAGTAAACGGAACGTTAACTCCGGAGCGCCGGATCGCTTCACGCACGACACTAATTAAACCGGTGCAGCAGGGAACTTCCATATGAACCACGGTTATCCCTTTAAGATCATTAACCCTGATGATTTCCGCCAATTTCTCCACAGCCGGCACTGTTTCGTCCAGCTTTGGGCAACTGATCACCAGCGCATGTCCGCGCAACAAATTTTGGTGAAAATTGGCGAAAGCGAAGGGAACACAATCGGCAGCTACCAATAATTCAGCATTCTTAAAATAAGCCGCCGCCGGGTTAACCAATTTTAGTTTGACAGGCCACTGTCCAAGCTCTGAGTCGGCTTCTCCCTGCTCCGGTACGGGTGCGGCATCACCTTTTCGCGACGCCAAGGTTCGCGCCATTGTACCGGGGCAAGCGCATGCCGCCGGTTCCGTTTTTTTCGCTTTTTGCAGATGAGCGTGGACAGCCTGTTCATCAAATGCCTCCGCTTCCCGCTCTTCAATCATTAGCGCACCTTGCGGACATTCACCAAGGCAAGCGCCTAAACCGTCGCAAAGATTATCTGCAATTAGCCGGGCTTTACCGTTGACAATCTGCAGAGAACCTTCCGCGCAAGAAGGGACACACAATCCGCAACCGTTGCATTTATCTTCATCAATCCTGATAATTTGTCTTTTCATAACTGTTTCCTCCTTGTGCTAACTTGTTACCAGCCAAGTATAGCACGCTTCCGCTGTCGCTGCTGTGACATAAATCATCGTATACAAAAACGCAGGTGTTTTTGAGTGGATTCTATTATAGCGTTTTTTGAGGAAAAAGAAGGAATCCTCACTAAAGAGCAGAATACATGCCGTAAGAAAATCCGCAGATTGAGGTGGCATGTAATGAATATAGGCATTATCGGCGGAGGACGGGGCGGCTTGGCGGTTATGGAGCTTCTGCTTACTATCCCCGGCATAAACATAATTTGGGTTTCCGATTTGCAAACAGACGCGCCCGCCTTACTAAAAGCCCGCAAACTCGGCATCGAGACGATTACCGACTTTGTGTTCCGGCTCTCCGATCTAAGCCTGCAAATGGTTATTGAGGTGACAGGGGTAGAAAAAGTAGGACAACGGCTTAAAGAAAATGTGGGTCCACATACCACGGTGATGAGTGCCGCCGCTGCCAAACTGCTTATTACTATTGTGGAAAGTCGGGCAGCGCTATTTAAAAAGATTTATGCCAACGCGGAAGAACTGGCTAGTTATACCGAACAATTAAACGACTCGGCAGACCAGATCAGGCTGAGTATGGAACACTTAGCAGGTGAAGCCGAAAAGCTTGCCAATTACGGAGAAACGCTGACGGCTACCTCACAAACCGCCACGGCTGAAGCAGAAAAAACGCAACAAATTTTAAAAATAATTGATGATATCGCCAAACAGACTAATATCATCGGGCTAAATGCCGCGATTGAAGCGGCTAGAGTGGGCAAAGCAGGTGGTGGCTTTTCAGTCGTTGCCACAGAAATCCGCAAACTGGCTGTAAGCACCAGTACCTCGACCAAAGAAATCGGCTCAATCACAAACAGTGTAAAAAGCTATATGCAAACCATCAACCATGGCATTAAAGAATCCGGGCTGATTGCTCAAAGCCAGGCGGCTGCCTCAGAAGAAGTGCTGGCAGCGCTGGAATCACTCGCGGACGTTTCAAAACGCCTCCATCAGCTTGCAGACGACCTCTTGAAATTGCAGTAAGGATTATTGTAAAGACTAAGTAATTTTCTTTCGCCAACAAGAAACGAGGCAGGGGCTCTCCGCCCGCCTCGTTCTTTATTAGCGGTAAATATTTGAGATTTTGAGATGTTCCGCCTCAATATCAGCCAAAGCACGGAAAACATCCTGAACCCGTTTCTCCGGCGCGCGGTCGGCAAACTGCAAATAGAGGCGAATCGCACGCTGTTCCCGGGTATGGGCGTCAGCCAAGTTCTGGGCATCATTGTTTGCGGCACAATTTGCCGTTGGCAAAGCCGGCTCTTCCACGCCTGCCATCTCAGCAAGCAACTCCGCATGCTCCATTTCTTGCTTATGCAAGCGCTTGAAGATAGCTTCTGTTACTTGCGTTTCGGCGTTCTGCTGGGCACATTTATAAAAAGCTGCATTATTAACTTCCAAATCTATGGCTTGCAAACAGTCCTCATAACTTTGCTGACACATCTCGATTTTGCCTGTTTTCGCCCACTCTGCTGCACCTATCATCCAGCGGCCATGCGCTCCGCAAAAAGGACAACGATCTGGTGCAGCGCTTCCTAAGTATGTCTCACCGCAAATCTGACAACGATATGGATTAAACATCTTCCCCACCTCCATCGCTTAGTTGACGATATATTTTTCCATACTGCATATTTCTATGCACCGAAGAAATTTCCTGCAAATCCCAAGACGCCTCAGCCTTAATAAGTGATAAAACATCTCTTCATCATTAGGAGGTTACCCGTGAATTTGTTTTCACTGCTTGCACCCTTTTACGACTACTTTATGGCGCCGCTGCATAAAAAACAGAGCAAAATACTGCTTGCCAGGCTGGCACCCTTAAAGCACCGTAAAGTGCTTGACTTGGGGGGTGGCACAGGCAAACTGGCTGCCCAGTTAGAAAAGGCCGGCGCCAATGTTTGGCTCCTGGATTCTTCCGCCGCCATGCTAAAGCGGGCGCGCTGCGTATTGCCAGAAAACCGTGCCGTTTTGGGCGATGCGGCTTCTCTTCCTTTTGCGGAAAACAGTTTTGATGTTGTCATGATTATCGATGCGCTCCATCATTTCCGCAATCAAGAAGTTGTGCTTCAGGAAGCATTACGCGTCTTAATGCCGGGCGGTAAGCTGGCTATTCTTGATTTTAACCGAAAGAATATAGCCGTAAAAGCCCTGGCAATCTTTGAGCGCATACTGTTGGAACCGGCTTTGCTGCTTACAGCCGAGCAACTTGAGAAAATACTGGCAGAAAAAGGTTTCGTTTATTTAGAAACAGAGATAATTTCTGCGCATCAGTATCTGATTTTAGGCAGCAAGGCAGAATAAGGACCTAAAACTCTCCCCTCACCCTAACCCTCTCCCAGAGGGAGAGGGGAATTGCCGGCCCTCACCCTAACCCTCTCCCAGAGGGAGAGGGAATTAAAGGAGAAGGGTCGGATGCGATTATTGGTTGTGCTCTTTTGTATAGTTTAACAGCCCGCCCGCTAAAATAATGTCAATCTGTCGCTTTGTTAAGCCGTGCAGCACTAAGCATGACTCGCCGCTGTTAAAATTAATTACAGTGAGCTCATCACCCTGCAGCAACTGCGCAGCCACATCTTTTATCTCTAAAGTGTCTCCTTCGCAAATTCTGGCATAATCATTTTCGTCCCTAAAGATGAGCGGCAAAATGCCAAAATTGATTAAATTTGCACGGTGAATGCGCGCAAACGATTTGGCAAGCACCGCCTTGACGCCCAAATACATAGGTGCCAGAGCGGCATGTTCACGACTGGAGCCCTGACCGTAATTATGCCCCCCTAAAACAATACCGCTGCCTGCAGCTTTGGCCCTCTCGGAAAATTCGGGGTCGAGAGCAGAAAAGACATAGCGGCTAATGGCAGGAATATTAGAGCGCAACGGCAAAATTTTTGCGCCGGCCGGCATAATATGATCGGTTGTTATATTGTCCGCCACTTTCAGGAGCACGCTGACAGTCAAATTCTCCGGCAGTGCCGTATTGACAGGCAGCGGCTTGATATTAGGACCGCGCACTACTACCACCTTGGCAGGCTCCGCGGCAGGCGGAATAATCAAACTATCGTCCAACAAAAATTTTCCCGGCTGCTCAATCTGCCTGTATTCACCTAGTTGACGCGGGTCAACCAGCTTACCTGCCAAAGCGGCGGCGGCGGCTGTTTCCGGACTAACGAGATAGACTCCGGCATCAGCAGTTCCGGAACGTCCGGGAAAATTGCGGTTAAAAGTGCGCACAGATACTGACGCAGACGGCGGTGCTTGACCCATGCCGATACACGGGCCGCAGCTTGCCTCCAAAATACGGGCGCCGGCGCTAATTAAATCGGCAAGAGCACCGTTTTGGGCAAGCATTGCAAATACCTGCCGCGAGCCGGGGGAGATTACCAGACTCACCTCATCATGCACTTTTTTCCCGCGCAAGATATTTGCTACTTGCATTAAATCGGCAAAAGACGAGTTGGTACAACTGCCGATAGCAACTTGGTCAACCTTCACATCCCCCAAATCTTGAATCCTCCTTACCGCATCCGGACTGTGCGGTGTGGCGGCTAACGGTTCCAGGCTTGCTAAATCAAGCACAATTTCTTCATCATAGACGGCGTCCGCCGCAGGCAATAGTTCCACCCATTGCTCTTCCCTACCCTGCGCCGCCAAAAAAGCCCTTGTCACATCGTCACTTGGGAAGACTGAAGAGGTGGCGCCTAGCTCTGCCCCCATATTGGCAATGGTTGCACGCTCCGGCACCGATAAACTTGCCACACCGGATCCGACGTATTCAATCACTTTACCGACACCGCCTTTGACGCTCAGGCGGCGCAAAACTTCCAAAACCACGTCTTTCGCGGAAACCCAGGGGCTAAGTTGATTAACAAGTTCTACCTTTAACACTTGCGGCATTGTGAGGTAAAAAGGACCGCCGCCCATCGCTACCGCTACATCCAGTCCGCCGGCGCCTATCGCCAGCATACCAAGGCCGCCTCCCGTGGGGGTATGGCTGTCGGAGCCAAGCAGTGTCTTACCCGGAACGCCGAAGCGCTCCAGGTGAATTTGGTGGCAGATACCATTGCCCGGACGAGAGAAATAGATGCCGTGCTTAGCTGCTACCGTCTGCAGAAAACGGTGGTCATCTGCATTCTCAAAGCCTGTCTGCAAGGTATTGTGGTCAATATAGGAAACCGACAGCTCTGTACGCACCTGTGGTACTCCCATAGCTTCAAACTGCAAATAAGCCATTGTGCCGGTGGCGTCTTGTGTCAATGTCTGGTCAATTTTAAGCGCAATCTCACTCCCGGCATTCATTTCCCCGGCTACCAGATGCGCGGCAATAATTTTGCGCGTTATATTTTCCCCCATTTTCCATTCCCCCTGTCGGTCATTCACTTGAATTTATCATGAAAACAGTTTTTCTGTCAACGAAAGTGCGTGATTCCAAGAGCAGGATTCCGGCCGGTAAAAAGAGAAGATACATTATTTAAGGAAGACTTGTCAGGTTCAGTTTGAGAAAAGGTGGTGTTACCGTTGCCTGCCAATCTGACGCCCCAATATTACTCTGCGGAAGAAAAATATAAAAAAGGACGTTCTGTCGAGGAAAAAATCGAAGGCCTCCAGGAAATGCTGGCAGTGATTCCAAAACATAAAGGCACGGAAAAACTGCAGGCGGATTTAAAAAAACGCCTCTCGCAACTGCGCGACGAGTCACTGCAAAAAAAGAAACAGACCGGCGGTTTTAACCCTTTCCACGTGGAGAGACAGGGTGCCGGGCAAGTAGTTTTGACTGGTTATCCTAATACAGGCAAATCGGCGTTGGTGGCGGCGCTGACCCGGGCAAAGATTAAAGTGGCCGACTTTCCTTTTACCACAGCAGTGCCGGCCACCGGCATGATGCCATACGAGGACGTGCTGGTGCAGCTTGTCGATACGCCCCCGTTTACAGCGGAAGGCCTTCCGCCCGGACTTACAGGCACGCTGCGCAATGCCGACGCCATTCTCATTGTGATTGACTTGAATTCGGGAGATTGTTTAACACAGTTGGAAACTTCCCTAGATCTTCTCACGGAACGGGGCGTAATTGACCCTAAAGGCGAGAGTCCGCTTGCTCTTCCTTTTCTGCTATTAGGAATGAAAGCCGATTTGCCGGATGCGGCAACAAATCTGGAGCTACTCGCCGAACTTCAGCCGGAAATAAGCATTTTGCCTGTTTCCATCTACAGTGAATTAACGCCACTGAGAGAGACCATCTACCGCCTACTTGATGTGATCCGCATTTACGGCAAAACTCCGGGCAAAAAAGCTGAGATGGAACGTCCTTTTATTCTAAAATCAGGCTCAACTGTGCTTGATTTGGCGTACCAGATACATCGAGATTTCCCAAACAAATTAAAAAGCGCGCTTGTCTGGGGCTCAGCGCGCTTTGACGGCCAAGCGGTAGCTCGGGATTATCTTTTGCAAGATAAAGATATCGTAGAGCTGGTAGTCTGAATTTGCAGTTTAGACGCACACATCACCCTCACCCTAACCCTCTCCCAGAGGGAGAGGGGATTTCGAGCAGCGGATTTCACTTGCGCCCTGCCCTCACCCTAACCCTCTCCCAGAGGGAGAGGGGATTTCGAGCAGCGGATTTCACTTGCGCCCTGCCCTCACCCTAGCCCTCTCCCAGAGGGAGAGGGGATTTTTGGGCAACGGATTTCATACTTGCAAACATCACCCTCACCCTAGCCCTCTCCCAAAGGGAGAGGGGATTTCGAGGGAGTTTAGGCTCTAGGCGGGTGAGAAGCCTTGCTTGTCCCACCATTCTTCCCGAAGAAGGTCATAAATTTTCTGGAGAGACTCAAGGTGGACGTCTTCCCACTCAGCCAACTGCAGCAACAACTTTTTGACTGCCGGAGTAGTAGCGGCGTCAGCACCATTTCTATAAAAAATACCTGAAGCCCTCTCCATCAGAATCCCAATTTTATAGACAGAAATTTCAAGCGAACCGGATTCGGCTCCTATGTTTTCCAGGCGAAAAATTTGCGGAGAAAGCACCTCGATAAGCTCCATTTCTTCAAAAGCAAGCGTCTTGTTCTCTGCGACTTGTTCATACATTTTGCGCAACCAAACCTCATGCTGCCGTTCCTCCCGGGCAAGATGAACAAAAGCTTCTTTTACAGAATCATCTTCAGCCCGCTGCGCCGCCGAATCGTAAAACTGTCGGCCTTCCACCTCGTTTAAAATAGCCTGGCGTAAGATCTTTAGCTCTTCCACACTTCTCACCTTTCACTCTGTTTTTTCCTATTGTACCACAATAACTTTCGCTTTATCTTGCTAAGCCCTTAAATCTATATTTCCGTACTAAAATCTGAAAGCTAAAACCTTAAAGAAAGAGGGATTGGTTTGCCTGTAGAAAAGGAACAAGTCAACGCAGAAATTATTTTACCGACAAATGCAGTTGTAGTTACCAAAGCAAACCGCAGCCTTCTGGAGGTCAGCAAAGAGGTGGCGCATCATTATCACTCTACTATCGTAGCTGCTCTCGTCAACGGCAAAGTAAGGAATCTGGAAACGGTAGTAAACTCACCCTCGGTGATAAAATTTCTTGACCTGACATCTAAAGAAGGAGCGCGGATTTACCAGCGCAGCTTAACACTGCTCTTAATTTACGCCACAAAGCAACTATTCCCAGATGCCCAAATTAAAGTCGAGCACTCCCTAGGCAAGGCACTTTACTGCGAGATCAAGAAAACACCTGAACTTTCCGCTGAAGATGTGACCGAGCTGGAGAAAAAAATGTGGGAACTGATTAATCAGGATTTGCCGATTGAGAAAAAAAAGCTGCCCGTCAATGAAGCAATTAGCTTTTTTGAGCGCGAGGGCTTTCACGACAAAGTTCGCCTCTATAAGCGTTGGCCAAAAGAAGAGTTGACTGTTTACAGCCTTGGGGATTTGACTTCTTCACTTCATGGCTATATGATTCCCCGTTTGGGTATGCTGCATCTTTTTAGTATGCAGTATCATGCGCCCGGCCTCATTCTCCGCTACCCCGATGAATCAGATCCGTTTTCCATCCCAAAATTCATTAGGCAAAACAAACTCTTTGAAATTTTTCGCGAATCGGAACAGTGGAACCGGGTGCTGGGCTTTGATACAGTAGGAGTGTTAAACGACCTGATTGAAGACGGCGAGGGTCCTGATATTATCCGTATAGCAGAAGCTTTGCACGAGAAAAAAATTGCCCAAATTGCAGATAAAATCACCTCCGGCGGAAATGAAATCTCCATCATTCTTATTGCCGGACCATCTTCGTCAGGCAAAACAACTTTTGCCCAGCGCCTGCGTACGCAACTTCTGGTTAACGGTATCCACCCTCTGCCCATTTCTCTTGATGACTATTTTGTGGACAGGGAACATACGCCGCTTGACGAAGCGAATAACCCTGATTTTGAACATATTGAAGCGATTGACTTAGAACTCTTTAACCGGCACCTGCTTAAGCTGATTAGCGGCGAAGAGGTGGCAATTCCTACTTTTAATTTCAGCACCGGCTTAAGGGAATATAATGGTCGCAAACTTAAGCTAAAAGAAAATCAACCACTGATTATTGAAGGCATTCATGGCCTTAATGAGCAGCTTACTTTGTCCATCCCCCGCCGACAAAAATTTAAGATTTACGTTTCCGCGCTGACAGCCCTCAACATAGATTACCACACCCGCATTCATACCACCGATACTCGTCTCTTGCGCCGCATTGTCCGTGACAATCAGTTTCGCGGCACAGACGCATTAAGTACTATCCGCCGCTGGCCGTCGGTACGCCGGGGCGAAGAGCGGAACATTTTTCAGATACAAGAAGAGGCAGACATTATGTTTAACTCGGCACTCGTCTATGAACTGGCAGTCTTAAAAACATTTGCGCAGCCTCTGCTTGAGAAAATCACCCCGGAGGATCCGGAATATACTGATGCTAAACGTCTGCTCCTTTTCTTCTCCGGATTTATTTCCCTTGGCGCCCAGCACATCCCCACCAACTCTATCCTGCGAGAGTTTATCGGAGAATCTTGTTTTTTTCACATCTAAGCAAACAAACTCAAATCTCTACTCTGCACGAAATATATATTTGCAGATTGACAGACTTAACAATAATCTTTACTCTTAATATAGAATAAGTGAATCTAGCCTTCAAGGAGGGATATCTTTGGATTTAGGTAAATTTACAGAAAAGGCACAATCAGCTCTAAGTGAAGCGCAAAATCTGGCTGCGCGCCGCAATCAGCAAGCTGTCGACGCAGAACATCTCCTCCTTGCCCTGCTCAAACAAGAGAACGGACTTGTGCCCCGTTTATTTGTTAAAGCTGGTGCTAATCCCGAGTATCTCATCGCTCAGACAGAACAGGCTCTCGCCAAACTGCCGTCGGTGACAGGCGCGGCTTCATCCGCCTATATTACTCAACGGCTGAATCAATTGTTACTCCGCGCTCAAGATGAGGCAAAGCGTCTCAAAGACGAGTATGTCAGTGTTGAACACTTGGTGCTTGCCTTCTTTGACGATTCCGGCACCGGCAGAATTTTGACCGATGCCAAGCTGACCCGTGCCGCGTTTCTAAAAGCAATGAACGATGTGCGTGGGAACCAGCGGGTTACAAGCGCCAACCCGGAAGATACATACGAGGCGCTTGAGAAGTACGGCCGCGACTTGACGGAAATGGCGCGCCAAAACAAACTGGATCCGGTTATCGGCCGCGACATGGAGATTCGCCGCGTGATTCAGGTTTTGTCAAGACGCACAAAAAACAATCCCGTGCTAATCGGTGAGCCGGGTGTGGGCAAAACGGCGATTGCGGAAGGGCTGGCTAGACGGATTGTAGCCGGTGATGTTCCGGAGTCCTTAAAAGACCGTAAAATTGTGGCGCTTGATATGGGATCCCTGCTGGCAGGCGCAAAATTTCGCGGTGAATTTGAAGAGCGCCTTAAAGCTGTTCTCCAAGAAGTGACAAAATCTGCCGGACAAATTATTCTTTTTATTGATGAACTGCATACAGTCGTGGGTGCCGGCAAGGCTGAAGGCTCAATGGATGCCGGCAATATGTTAAAGCCTTTGCTGGCGCGGGGCGAGCTGCACTGTATCGGCGCCACGACTATGGACGAATACAGAAAATATATTGAAAAAGACGCGGCGCTTGAGCGGCGCTTTCAGCCTGTGCTGGTAGATGAGCCTACGGTGGAGAGTACCATTTCTATCCTCCGCGGCTTGCGGGAGCGCTATGAACTGCACCATGGTGTGCGGATTCAGGATGCGGCGATGGTGTCGGCCGCCATCCTTAGCCACCGCTATATTTCCGATCGCTTTTTGCCTGATAAGGCAATTGATTTAATTGATGAAGCTGCCGCAAAACTGCGCACCGAAATGGAAAGCATGCCGGAAGAATTGGAGACGCTGGAACGCAGATTGATGCAACTGGAAATCGAACGGGAAGCTCTGCGCAAGGAAAAAGACCAAGCCTCCCAGAGCAGGCTGCAAGCGTTGGAAAAAGAAGTGGCCGAGCTGCGAACAGAACGGGATGCTCTTCGCGCCCAATGGGAAACAGAAAAAGACACCATTGGCGGACTGAGCTTACTGCGCGAAGAACTGGAAAAAGCCCGCCTTGAGATGGACCAAGCCCAACGAAATTACGACCTAAACAAAGTGGCGGAATACCAGTACGGCAAAATCCCTGCTCTCGAACAGAAATTGAGGGCAGCGGAAGAGCGGCTTGGCGGTGAGGCTAAGCTCATCAAAGAAGAAGTAACCCCGGAAGAAGTTGCCGAAGTAGTTTCCCGCTGGACGGGGATTCCCCTCTCCCGCCTGTTGGAAGGAGAAAAAGAAAAACTGTTGAGGCTGGACGAGATTCTCCATCAGCGCGTCATCGGACAAGGGGAAGCGGTGCAAGCCGTCACCGACGCTGTCATCCGTGCCCGTTCCGGCTTAAAAGATCCCAAAAGGCCTATCGGCTCGTTTATTTTCCTTGGCCCCACCGGAGTAGGTAAAACCGAGTTAGCCAGGGCACTGGCAGAATCGCTCTTTGACAGCGAAGAAAATATGATTCGCATTGATATGAGCGAATATATGGAGAAACATACTGTGGCACGCCTGATCGGAGCTCCGCCCGGATATGTGGGTTATGACGAAGGAGGCCAACTGACAGAAGCGGTCCGGCGCAAACCTTATAGTGTGCTCTTATTTGACGAAATTGAAAAAGCACATTATGATGTTTTTAATGTGTTGCTGCAAATTCTCGATGACGGCAGACTCACCGACAGCCACGGTCGTACCGTCGACTTTAAAAACGCGATTATTATCATGACATCTAATCTCGGCAGCATCCATCTTCTGGAGAATGCAGGCAGGGGAGGAGAGATAGCTGAAAGCATCAAAGAAAAAGTGTTTGCCGAGTTGCGCAATCATTTTCGTCCGGAGTTTTTAAACCGTATTGACGAAATCGTTCTGTTTAGACCGCTCACACTGGAAGAGACAAAACAAATTGTCGATTTGCAACTTGCCCTTTTGCTCAGGCGCTTAGCCGAGCGGCGAATCAGCTTAACACTTACCGGGGCGGCCAGGGATTACATTGCCCAAGCCGGATATGACCCTGTTTACGGTGCGCGCCCCCTTAAACGATATCTGCAGCGTGAAGTGGAAACCGTACTTGCCAGAAAGTTAATCAGCGGCGAAATTACCGACGGCGATGCGGTGACATTAGACGCAGACGGCGAAAGGCTTCTTTTTCAAATAGACAATTAACGGCAAGCAAAAACCTGCTTCACAACTATTTATTACAGCAAAGAGGTGGAAATACTTGACCAAGAAAAATGTGGCAGGCATCTGCGTAGGTGCCTCCAACATCAAAATTGTAACTGGTGAAATAGAAGGCGGACGCCTGAAAGTAAAAAAGCAAATTGTCAAACCGCACGACGGCAACGCAAGAAAAGTTTTAAGCGAACTCCTCCATGAGCATACCGGCTCCGAATTTCTTGTGGCGGTAACAGGACGAAAACTAAGAGAACAAATCCCGCTGCCGCAAATCTCTGAGCCGGAAGCTACCGAGCTGGCTTTGCAGTACACGCTTGCAGATTTGCCTACTGAAGTAGAAGCCGCAGCCAGTGTGGGCGGCGAAAACTTTATGGTCTACGAGCTTGATAAAAGCGGCAGAGTTATGTCTGTCCATACCGGCAACAAATGCGCTTCGGGAACGGGTGAATTTTTCTTGCAGCAAATTCGCCGCATGAATTTAGACCCCGAGGAAGCGCAGAAGCTGGCGCTGCTTGACCATCCGTACAAAGTGGCAAGCCGCTGTTCGGTTTTCAGCAAGAGCGACTGCACCCATGCGATGAACAAAGGAGTCCCTAAAGGACGGGTGGTAGCCGGCCTGGGACAAATGATGGCAACAAAAACTGCCGAATTGCTAAAGAGAGCAGAAGCGCGCAATGTGCTGCTGATTGGCGGCGTGGCAAAAAACAGGATGATGAAAACATATTTAGAAAAAGAAGGCTTCCGGATTATCACTTCTGCTTTTGACGATACTTTTGAAGCACTGGGAGCCGCCTTATGGGCTGCGGAACACGGCCGTCCTTGGTCGGATGAGGAGCTTCGCGCAGAGAACAAATCTGCCTTTGACTTCCTCTCTCCCTTGTCAGCTTTTCAGCACGGTGTTTCTTTTAAAGAACAACCTTGGCAGCAGGCTACTTTAGACGATGAATATATCATCGGCCTGGACGCCGGCTCAACCACCACCAAAGCTATCCTGATGCGTGCATCCGATCAAGCTATCGTGGCCGGCATCTACCTGCGGACGGGTGGTGACCCGGTCGCCGCCTCACGTCAATGCTACCGTTCACTGCTTGAGCAGGTGCCGCCCGGATTAAAAATTATCGGTCTTGGCGTTACCGGCTCCGGAAGGCAAATCGTCGGCCTGCATGGCCTGACAAATGGCATTGTCAATGAGATTATCGCTCATACTACAGCTGCCGTTTATTTTGACCCTGAGGTTGATACACTCTTTGAAATCGGCGGCCAAGACGCAAAATATACTTACATTATCAACCGTGTGCCTTCAGATTATGCTATGAACGAGGCATGTTCCGCCGGTACAGGCTCTTTCCTGGAAGAGGCGGCCAGAGAGGCCTTAAATATTGTCACCGAGGATATCGCCGCTTTTGCTCTTAAAGGAACCAATCCGCCTAACTTTAATGACCAATGTGCCGCATTTATCGGCAGTGACATCAAGACGGCAATCCAGGAGGGCATTAAGAACGAGGACATCGCCGCCGGTCTGGTCTATGCCATCTGCCTGAACTATATCACCCGGGTTAAAAGCAGCCGAAAAGTAGGACGCAAGATATTTATGCAGGGTGGCGTCTGTTATAACAAAGCGGTACCGCTGGCGATGGCTGCCCTTACCGGACGGGAAATTATTGTTCCTCCCGACCCGGGGCTGATGGGCGCATTCGGAGTAGCGCTGGAAGTATGGCAAAAAATTCAAGCCGGCTCTTTGCCTGCCGGCAACTTCGACCTGCAAGAATTGGCTGCAAGAGAAGTTGAGTATGGTCAGCCTTTCGAATGTGCAGGCGGCAAAGAACGCTGCGATCGCAAATGCACCATCGCCCGTATTAAAATAGCGGACAAAACATATCCTTTCGGCGGCACGTGCAACAAATATTATAACGAGCGCATTCAGCTTACACATGATACTGCCGCTTTGGATTTAGTGGCAAAACGCCAACAATTGCTCTTTGAACGCCCTCTGTCTCCCGCCAACCCCAACGGAAAAACGGTCGGCATCAGTCTGTCACTGATGACAAACAGTCTCTATCCTTTTTATCATGCTTTTTTAAACAAGCTTGGCTTCAGTATTGTTTTATCCGACAAACCTGACGAGGAAGGCATTGAGCGCCGAAAAGCGCCTTTCTGTTACCCGGTGGAGTTGGCTCACGGCTTCATGGCAAATCTGATTGCAAAAAAGCCGGATTACATTCTGCTTCCGCATGTCCGCGCCACACCGGTCAAGAAAGGCTGCCCGCCCAGTACCACTTGCCCCTTAATCCAGGGAGAGCCGTACGTTTTAAGGCGTACTTTCCAGGCAGACTTAGAAGGCATCGAGCTTCTTGTCCCTGTACTTGACATGCCTGAATCTTATGAGGAAAGCGAGAAGGAAATGCTTTTGCTGGGAAGCAAGCTCGGCGCTTCGAAAGCTGAAGCCAAAGCCGCTTTTCTCTCTGCCATTGAGGCGCAAAACAAATTTCTCGCCGACGCAAAAGCCGCCGGCAAGGCAGCATTAGAGAGGGCGGCAACTACGGCGCAGCCGACAGTGGTGCTTTTCGGACGTTCATATAATGCTTTCTCGGGCGTAGCACATATGGGTATCCCCCATAAGTTTGCTTCTCGTGGCGTCATGGTCATTCCTTACGATATGCTGGATTACGACCAGGATGAACCTATCCCTGCTATGCACTGGGCCGCCGGCATGGGCATTTTAAAGGCGGCCAAGGCGGCAAAGCGGCAGCCGAATCTTTTTGGCTGTTATGTCACAAATTTTAGTTGTGGGCCTGACTCTTTTGTGATTAACTACTTCCGTGAGATTATGGCGGAAAAACCATCGCTGACGCTTGAACTCGATTCCCATACTGCCGATGCAGGTATCGACACGCGCATCGAAGCCTTCCTGGATATTGTTAAAAGCTATGACAGAAATAATACCTTTCTTGACTGCGGCAACCCTTCCTTTGTGCCGGCGGAAATGTCAAAACACGGCAGGGAATGGCTGGTTACTTCCTCTGCCGGCGAAAATTTCAGTCTGAGCGATAAGCGCGTAAAACTGATTATTCCTTCGATGGGGGATTTTTCCACTCAGGCCGTGGCAGCCGTCTTCCGTTTCCATGGTATCAACGCCGTAGCGCTGCCTCCTTCCGTAGAAACCGATCTGCAAAGAGGAAAAGAGCATTCTACCTGCAAAGAATGCCTACCGCTAATCCAGACTATGGGTTCCCTGTTCAACTATCTTGATCAGCGGCCGCCGGAAGAAGTGACTATTTATTTTATGCCTACCACCGGCGGTTCCTGCCGCTTTGCTCAATACAATGTCTTAACAAAAATGCTGATTAATAAACACCAAATTCCTAATCTGGTGGTGTTGTCCCTCTCCTCGCAAAACGGCTACGGCGGCATGGGCACAAGCTTTACTAAGCGTGCTTTATGGGGCGTGCTGATCGGGGACGTGATGGAAGAAATCCGCGTTGCCGTACTCACTCTCTCGACAGAGCGCGAGTCAGCAATGCAGACATTTAAGCAGGCGGAAGAACTGGTGCTGACAGCCATGGCTAATGAAAGCTGGGATGAGTTGCAGCAAACGTTAAAAAAAGCAGCCTCCCTGCTTGCTAAAATTCCTCTCCACACACCGCTTGAGCAAGCGCCAAAAATTGCGCTAATCGGTGAAATATATCTGCGCCGGGATGGTTTCTCACAACGCTATCTGGCGGAACAAATGGCTGAAAAAGGCATAGTGGCACTGATGGCGCCTGTCATGGAATGGGTGTACTATACCAATTATCTGGCGGCACGCGGCATGCGCGGCAAAAATACTCTGCCGCAGCGCTTAAAGTTCCGCGGCACAGCCTTGCTGATGAAAAAATACGAGCGCAGAATTAAGCAAATCTTGGCGGCTTCAGGGCTTTACGAATATCACTTAATTGACATAGACCATTTAATCAACAGCGTTTCCAGATTTATCGACCCGCGGCTGACAGGGGAAGCCATCCTGACCTTAGCATGCGCGCTTACCGAGATTATCGATAAGGTTGACGGCGTTATCTCAATCGGCCCCTTTGGCTGCATGCCATCGCGCATTGCAGAATCGGTAATCAAGCAAACAATCGACACAGAAAAACTGTCTATCTGTTCTGACCCTGAGCTTGTCGGTAAAATCATGAAGGAACATCCCCGCCTGCCTTTCCTCAGCATTGAAAGTGACGGCAGCCCTTTCCCGCCGGTTATTGAAGCCAGCCTGGAGAGCTTTGTCCTGCAGACAAAGAGGCTGCATCAGACACGCTTGAGACACACAAAAGAAGTCCTCTAGAGCTCTTTAAATCATAGATTGTCAACCGGTTTTGCGGTTATTTCCCTGAATCTTAGGCGACTCCCACTTGAAAAGATAAGCGGCTACCATGATAAAGACAAGCGCCCAAGCCACCATAATTAAAAGCGCCGGCAAAACGGCAGACAGTTCTTGCCCCCGGATTAAAACATCCCGCAGCGCGCCGTTCAAATGAGTCAGCGGCAAGATCCGGGCAACAGACTGAAGCCAGTCGGGCGCCGCATCAATCTCAAAAAAAGTGCCTGCCAGAAACATCATAGGCATTGCAATAGCGTTTGCAATTGAATCGACGGACTCTACGCGCTTTGCAACGCCGGCTATAAGCAGTCCCAGCGACACCATCATTAAGGCACCCAGCAAAGCAATAAGCGCTGCCGCAGGCAGACTCCCTAAAATTTGCACATCAAACAAGCTGATCCCTGTAACGATAATAATTGCAGCCTGCATAAAAGCAATGACCGTCATCCCTATTGCTTTTGCACCGAGAAAGACTGCCGCCTTTACCGGTGTCAGTCTTACTCGCCTTAAAATGCCTTTTTCCCGTTCCGTAACCAGCGGGTACGCCGTGCCAAATAATGCGGAAAACATAATTGACATCCCGATGATCCCCGGCAATAAAAAGCTCATAAAGGTCAACACTTCAGTAGAAATTACTGTTTCTTTAACCCTAAACAATTCGGGAACTGCAAACACAGCTTTAGTCACACCATCAAGCACACCTCTGACCACACTTTTTGCGGTACCGGTCGCCAACATCTCGTTCTGGTCATAAAAGAGTTCCACATCGACCGGTTGACCTGCCTCTGCCGCACGAAACGCTACCAGCAAATGGATTTGACCGTCTTTTAAAGCTTCCATGAGGGCAACTTCTTCTCCTCCGGTTAACTCTACCCCCTCAATCTCGTCAAAAGCCGCCTGAAAATGCTGAGCCGGCAGAGAATTGTCTGTAACCATACCAATTTTTAGCACGCCTGCTCCTTGGCCAAAAATAAGCCCAAAAAGAACCATAAAGATTAACGGGAAGGCAAAATGCCAAAAAAGTGAGCTGCGGTTGCGCAACTGCAAGCGTGTGTTAGCCACTAAAAGCGTCCAGAAAGTCATTAGTCCCTCAGCTCCTTCCCTGTCAGCCCCAAAAAGACATCATCTAAACTGGGCGAACTGACATGCAAATTTTTAATCACGATCCCTTCCTGCTTAGCGCTTTCCAATAATGCCCCAATTGTCTGAGCCGGATCGCCGCTAAAAACTACATACCCGTCATCGGAATTAAACCGACCTGCTTCGGCACCAAACTGAGCAAGAAACAAATTATCCAACGGGCGGCTTCCTGTGAATGAAATTTTTGATTTCTTGTCTAATTGGTCGATTAACTTTTGTGGCTGATCAATTGCCACAATCTTACCTTGGTCTATAATGGCTACCCTTTCACAAAGATTTTCAGCTTCTTCCATGTAATGAGTAGTCAAAATTATCGTCTTCCCTTTACTTTGCAATTCCCGAATAATTTCCCAGCTCCGCCTGCGAGCTTGCGGATCAAGACCGGTAGTCGGTTCGTCAAGAAAAATAATTTCCGGCTCGTTAACAAGTGCTGTAATAATTGCCAGCCGCTGTTTTTGACCGCCGGAAAGCGAGTTTGTATATGCATTACGCTTTTCTTCAAGACCAGCCATGCCCAGAAGACTGTCCAGTTGCTTACCGGACAGCCTTCTGCCGTAAAGTGACGCAAAAAGAATCATAATTTCCTTTACTGTCAGTTCTTCATAGAAAGAAGTACTCTGCAGTTGGACGCCAATCAGTTTTTTGACTTTCCCCGGATCCGGCCAGACTGAAACGCCTTTAAGTAAAACTTTTCCGCCGTCCGGCTTTCTTAAACCTTCCATCATTTCTAAACAAGTAGTTTTACCGGCACCGTTTGGTCCCAGAAATCCAAAAATCTCCCCCTGCTCGATAGCAAAATTCACCTTGTCTACAGCTAATAAGCTGCCGTAGCGCTTTGTCAGGTCTTGGACATCCACAATAACGGACAAACAACTTCCCCCTTCGTTTTTTGGCAGCGCTTACAAACTTAACTCCAGATTATTATATATTCAGTTGTAGGCTATTTGAACAAATATTCACCATTTTTTGCCTAAAACCTTTTCCACAAATACTTTTGCGATAATAGGGTCAAACTGTGTGCCTGCATTAGATTTGATTTCATTTACGGCTTCTTCTTCGCTCAGAGCAGGCCGATATGGACGCTCACAGGTCATGGCGTCATACGCGTCAGCTACAGCCATTACCCTAGCTTCCCATAATATTTCCTCCCCTTTTAACCCTCTGGGATACCCGCTGCCATCCCAGCGCTCATGGTGTGCAAAGGCATATTCAGCGATTGTCTGAAACTCCAAAGCTGAAGTTAAGAGCCTTAAACCTGCCTCAGGATGACGCTTGATAACTTCCCATTCAGCAACAGTTAATTTATCCGCTTTATTCAAAATGACCTCATCTATAATAATTTTGCCGATATCATGCAGTTCTCCCGCAGCCCCAAACTCCTTAATCTCTTCTTCGCTTAGATCATAAGCCTTGCCCACAGCTTCACACAGCTTGCTTACTCTCTTGGAATGCTCTTCTTCCCGGAGACTTTTAAGATGCAAAGTATTTAAAATTGATTTGACGGCGTCGCTTCTCCTGCTGGCACTTTCAAAGAGCTTCTTCTGGTACATAAAATCTTCAGCCATTTTTATAATTTCGTTAATATCTGTTTCCGTTCTCTCCTTTGTTGCCCAGCCAAAAGAAACGGAAACATCGAGATACATCACTTTTTGCTCATCAGTTACAGCTTTTATCCGTTTAGTCATTTTTTTGGCGGCGGAAGAATCTGTTTTGGGAAGCAAAAGTAAAAATTCGTCTCCCCCCATCCGCGCAATAATATCATCGGCGCGAGCCTCACGCTTCAAGATTTTAGCTACCGTCGCGAGCAATAAGTCGCCTGCTGTGTGTCCAAACGCATCATTTATTAATTTTAAACCGTTTACATCAGCCATTACAACTGTCAAGGGAAGATTTCTTGCGGTATCCAGCCGCCGAAGTTCCTCTTCAAAGAATCTTCTATTGTATAATCCTGTCAGATGGTCATGGTAGCTCAAAAATTCGATCCGCTTCTGCTTCTCCTTCATTTCTGAAATATCAGTTATATAGCCTTCTAAAGCGATCAGACTATTTCCATCCTCAGTGTAAATACCCCTTCCCCGCTCCCATACCCACTTTTGCCTTCCGTCTGCGGTAATAATCTGATATTCATCCTGAAAAATAGTTTTCTCTTTAATCACTTCCTGCCATTTATCCCAGAGAATTTGCCGGTACTCTTCTTTAATCAGATCTTTAAATGATTTCTTTTGATTTAACACAAGCTCTTCCGGCCGATATTGTTTTCAGCCGAGCAATTTGTCAGCAAAACCAGCCATTTACGTCACAGTTGGTGGCGGCAAAAAATCAGATATTCTCCGACATTAGCCTAATCCCGTCTGTACAATGGCGGTAGATTAGGCTATATTATTTGGTGAAGTAAATTATCATC
>Ga0208242_100209_pt1 | contig 66046 bp, 56 predicted proteins | sample SubbioAug_CSW13A_FD_184825 | JGI IMG/M metagenome (GOLD analysis project Ga0208242, IMG submission 184825) | Serpentinite rock and fluid subsurface biosphere microbial communities from McLaughlin Reserve, California, USA - CR12Aug_CSW13A (SPAdes) | ecosystem: Environmental > Terrestrial > Deep... | reverse complement strand
CTCATGGTTTCTTTATACTGCTCCATTAACCTTTGAATATCGTTCTCTTTACTGCCTTTGTTATTGTTCATGACCAAATCCTCCCCTCATATTAGGTAGAGCTTTGATCATATTGTATTTTATGGCAATGTGGTTGTCCAGCTTTTTTTCCTTAGCTATGCGTTTCCATTTAATGGTACATAAAAATCAATTACACCCGCTTTAGAAAATCTTTGGCAGGTATAAAGTTACGCCGGCCAACAAAACATAAGTTCAGAAACATTTACAAGGAGGTTATGTTATGGATCCACGTGCAAGCCGTAAAGACAGCCCGATTACCAGGGTAAAATGTGTCGTTGACACCTGTGAATTTTATGATGCAGGTGACCGCTGTGTCGCTTCATCCATTGAAATTCAGCCACCCCATGCTTCAGACACTGAAGAGACCGATTGCGCAACTTTCCGCCCCAAGAGCTGATTCTTTTTTAAGACGTGCGAAGGCACGTCTTTTTTTAATATTACTTCCCTGTCAGCGCCTGTAAAAGGCCGGGGACTTCACTTGGCCTGCCTGCAACGGGAGTCCCGGCTGATTTAAAAGCAGCAGCCTTGCTTTCCACTGTGCCAAAACCGCCTTTGCCCGTAATAGCTCCGGCATGTCCCATCCTTCGCCCCGTGGGTGCGGTACGGCCGGCAAGATAAGCTACTACTGGCTTTGTCATCTCCCTGACATAGCTCGCTGCCTCTTCTTCGGCGCTGCCGCCGATTTCACCGATGACAACCACAGCATCGGTGTGCTCATCAGCTTCAAATTCACTGAGTATTTTTGCCATACTTGTACCCACCACCGGGTCCCCTCCCATTCCCACCATAGTGCTCTGTCCGAAGCCGGCTTCGTTAAGAACGCCGGCTATTTCATAGGAAAGGGTGCCGCTGCGGGAAATGATGCCAATTCTGCCGGGTTTGAATAAATTTCCCGGCATAATCCCAAGCTTGCCGATGCCTGGGCTGATAATTCCCGGTGTGTTGGGCCCGATAAGCCAGGCGCCGGCAATTTCTGCTTGTCTTTTCATCTTAAGCACATCGTGCACAGGCACGTGTTCAGTTATCGCCACTATTAATTCTACACCTGCATCAACTGCTTCCAGCACAGCGTCTCTGAGAAAAAGAGCAGAAACAAACAGGACAGCGGCATTGGCGCCGTGCTTCTCCACCGCTTCATAAACATCGTCATACACCGGTAGACCGCAGATCTCTTCCCCGCCTCTGCCCGGTGTAACGCCAGCCACCAAATCGGTGCCGTAATCAAGCATCCATCTGGCCTGCACACTGCCAATCCGCCCGGTAATACCTGAAACCACAGCTTTTAAACCTTCTTTGACAAATATACTCATTTATTCCACCCCGCACTCTGCTGTCATTAATTGCCATCCATTAATTCGACAAGACGCCTGGCAGCCACTTCTGTCCTCACAGAGGAAACCACGGGAATACCGCCCTCTTCAAGTACACGCCAGCATTCTTCCTGCTTGTTGCCAAGAGCTTTAACAACCAGCGGTGGCCGCGGCGACATTTCATTTATGGCACGGACAATCCCGGCAGCTCCTTTTTCTATGGGATTGACACCTCCATATAAATTGACCAGCAGGCCGCGTACTTTTTCGTGGCTGCATACCAGTTTTACTGCCCTGTACATCAGCTCTTCGGTGATACCGCCGCCTGTTTCCAGGAAGTTGGCAGGATTATGCCCTGCTTCCGCCAACAGGTCCATGGTGCACATGGCCAGCCCCGCCCCGCTGGCAATAATTCCGATATCCCCCTCCAGGCGGTAATAGGTCACACCTATATTGCGCGCTTCCATTTCAAGCGGATTGTCAAACTCCTGGGTTTCCTGCCATTGCTGCCTGTAGAGGGCATTGTCGTCCATCTCTACTTTGGCGTCGCCTGCTACTACACGGCCGTCTGAAAGTACAGCCAGTGGGTTAATTTCAGCTACCAAAAGGTCTTTGTCAAAGAACATTTTAAGCAGCTTAAAAGCTACATTGGCCAGTTCATTTAAAATTTTTCCCCTTAAACCTCCCTGGCGCAGGAAAGGCCGCAGGCGGTAAAGAGGCGGCAGAGCGCAGGGATCAATCTCCAGACTGAACATTTTTTCAGGTTCAAGTTCTGCCACAGTTTCAATCTCCATGCCTCCTGAGGGAGAAAAAAGCATGACAATTTTTCCCCTGCCGTCAACCACCAGGCTAAGGAACAGTTCCATATCTATTTCCATTTTTTCTTCCACCAGCAGTTTCATAACAGTGAATCCCTCGTGGTGCGCACCAAGCAAACTGCCGGCCACTGTCCCTGCTTCTGCTTCACTGTCCACAAGCTTAATCAAGCCTGCTTTTCCTCTCCCCCCCACCGGTACCTGCGCTTTTACAGCAGCACTGCCTCCCAGCACTTTTACCGCACCGGCGGCCTCTTGCGCCGTAGCTGCCACTTTTCCCTCAGGCACTGGAATCCCGTATTCCCTAAACAGCTGTTTACCCTGATATTCCTGTAGTTTCATAGCTTCTACACTCCCTAAAATTAGACACTGGCCCAACCGCTTAAAGATCGATATAAGAAAGCCTTTTGTACTCCTGCCCGCACGGATTTCCCTCAGTATAATACATAACTTTTTCTTTCATATCAAGAATGAATGAAAAGTTGGTCTATGACCTGAGCCAGGCAGGCGCATCAGGTTCAGGGTGCTTGCAGATAGCATCCGGATAATTAAAATGGTCTCGCAAAATCGTTTTTCTGCCAGTTTACTGTGGTCATATTACCTCCCTGACAGTAATTTTTACCTGCCCTGCAAGTATTTGCAGGTTTCAAAGTTTTCTGTTTATTTGCGCAGCAGGCAAGGAGCCTCCCGCTGCTTACGGAAGCCTCCTGCTGTTTATTTCCTGGCGATAGTTCCTTCCCAGGTGCTGACTTTATCTTTGCTGTCTTCTTCTGTAAACCATTTGCTTGTGACGCACTTTGCCTCAGTGTAAAAAGCAACGCCGTCTTTACCCATCACATGAAGATCGCCAAAGAAAGAATTCTTGTGCCCGGAGAACGGGAAGACAGAGATGGGGACAGGAATACCGACATTAACACCAACCATGCCTGCATGTGTCCTTCTGGTAAATTCCCTGGCATAATATCCGCTTTGAGTAAAGATGCAGGAGCCGTTGGCAAATTCACTGGCATTCATAATAGCAAGGCCATGCTCAAAATCTTTAACGCGCTTGATGCAGTTCACAGGGCCAAAGATTTCACTTTTTCCCACGCTCATTTCAGGTGTAACATGGTCCAGGATTGTGGGCCCCAGATAAAATCCGCCCTCGTATCCTGCTATGGCTATATCTCTGCCGTCGAGGGCAAGCTCTGCCCCTTCTGCAATACCTTTGGCAATCCACTCAGAGACAAACTTTTTGTGTTCTGCTGAGACAACTGGGCCAAGGTCAGTGGAGGGGTCATATCCCGGGCCGACTTTAATCTCTTGAGCAAATTTCACCAGGTAATGAACCAACTCATCAGCAACTTCTTCCTCCACACAGATGACAGGCAGAGCCATGCAGCGCTGGCCGGCGCAGCCAAAGCTGGAGTTGATGATGCGGCGGGCTGTAATATCAAGTATGGCATCTTTGAGGACTAAGGCATGGTTTTTCGCCTCGCAAAGGGCCTGTACCCGTTTCCCGTGTGCTGCGGCTGTGGCGTAGATATGCCTGCCCACAGATGTGGATCCCACATAAGATACGCCTTTGACATCAGGGTGTGAGAGGAATAGTTCAGCTTCATTGCGGCTGCAGGTAACAAGATTTACCACGCCTCTTGGCATTCCGGCTTCGATTAACAGCTCAAGCATCCTGATTGCTGTTTGCGGTACCAGGCTGGCTGCCTTTAAGACAAATGTGTTGCCGGTGGTGATGCAAAGTGGTATCATCCAGCCAAAAGGAATCATACCGGGGAAGTTATAGGGAACAATTCCGGCAAACACACCCAGCGGTTCACGGTACATGACAGTGTCATGGCCTGCTGAGACGTTCATCAGTGAATCGCCCTGCATCAGCACAGGGGCGGCACAGGCGAGCTCCACCACTTCAATGGTCTTAATCACGTCGCCGCGGGCTTCATTAATACTTTTGCCCAGTTCTGTGGATACCATTAAAACCAGCTCATCCAGGTTGTCTTCAATAACCTTTCTGAATCTGAACATTAACTGGGTGCGCTCTGAAACCGGTGTTGCCGACCAAGCCGGGAACGCTTTTTGTGCAGCATCCACTGCTTCGTTTACTTCTTCAACGGTGCAGCAGGGAGCTTCGGCAATTAATTTACCGGTATTTGAATCGGTAACAGGCATATATCTTTCGGTCTTAGAATCTTTCCATTCCCCGTTCGCACAATACTTAAGCCTTTTAACTGACATTTTTCTGCTCCTTCATTCAGGCATAGGCATTTTTACTTGCTCTTGGACAATCAATCAGTGCTTTTCTGCCACGAAATTCCCTGCGTGTCCTGAGGCGGTCCGTGCTAGAGAGTGCCTAAGGATTCTTTAATCACGTTAACAATAAACTCAACATCATCGCTGGTGGTGGAAAACGGGGGTGAAAGTGTAAGCACATTATTGAAGCCCGGGATTGAGTCACCGTTTTTCCCGATTAGCAGGCCTCTTTTTTTACATTCGGCTATAACCTGAGCAACTTTAGCGGGTTCAGCCGCTTCCTTAGTCCTGCGATTCTCAACTAACTCAATTCCGGCTATAAAGCCGAAGCTCCTGATATCACCAACATTGGGATGGTCTTCAATTGCGGAGAGCTTGCTGCGCAGTTCCATTCCAAGCTGCCCGGCCCGTTCTACCAAGCCCTCTTCCTCCAATAGCTGCAGATTGCGCAAAGCCAGGGCACATGCAGCCGGGTTGCCGCCAAAAGTATTTATGTGGCGAAAATGCCGGTTTGTGCCGCTCCCCATAAATGTGTCTGCTATTTCGGCTTTTACCGCTGTGGCGGATAAAGGCAGATATGCGCTGGTAAACCCTTTAGCCATGGTCACAATGTCAGGCTTAATGCCGAAGTTTTGATACCCGAACTTTCTGCCTGACCGGCCAAACCCGCAAATCACTTCGTCAATGTGCAAGAGCACTCCATACTTATTGCAGATTTCCTGCACCCGGGGCAGATACTCAGGGGGAGGCACTATTACGCCGCCGCCTGTGATGGCCGGCTCCATAATAACGGCTGCCACTGTCTCTTCTCCCTCCCAGTTGATTACTTCATCAAACACTTCGGCGCACTCAAGATTACAGTGGCCATATGTCTTGCCAAAGGAGCAGCGGTAGCAGTAAGGTGGAGAAACATGCAAAAAGCCAGGGGCGAGGGGTTCATATATCACTTTACGAATAGACTGGCCGGTAGCGGCTAAGGAGCCCATGGTGTTGCCATGATAGGCACGGTAACGGGAAATGATTTTATAACGGTTTGACTGACCTCTGTGGTGGTGATACTGGCGGACTAATTTAAAAGCAACCTCGTTTGCCTCCGACCCGCTGTTGGAGTAGAAGATTCTATACTCCCCCCCCAGCCACTCACTGACCTTTTCAGAAAGTTCAATGGCCGGCACATGGCTTTGCGTCAGGGGATAGTAAGCAAGCATTTTAAGCTGCTCATAAGCCGCCTCCGCCAACTCATCCCGCCCGTAGCCGATGTTAACACACCAGAGGCCGGACATACCGTCAAGATAACGGTTCCCGTCTATATCAGTAATCCAGGAGCCCTTGCCTTCTGCAACAATCAAAGGATTAGGGTTATAAGGGGACATATGGTGCCACATGTAAGTACGGTCTTTTTCAAGCAACTCCTCCTTATCAGCATTGGAACGGCGCTGAGCATTCGCCTCATTTTTTGACATAAAAACCAGTCCTCCTATTGTCTTTTATTCGAATTGATTATTTTTGTCCTTGAAGCTCTGCCGACAGTTTATCGAGCGTGACTGCGGCATTGCCAAGCACGAGGGACACATGGGGCATCGCATACAGCGTATTTTCCACGCCGGAATACCCCGGTTTTGTGTCAAGGTTATAAATGAGCACATGGCGTGCTTCGGCGACGTTTAAAACAGGCATGCCATAGATTGGGGTGCCCTCTGCAGTATTTGCCGCCGGGTTGATGACATCTGAGGCGCCCACCACAAGCACCAAATCGGTATCTCTAAACCTGTGATTTATTTCGCTCATTTCGCAGAGTTTTTCGTAAGGGACATCAGCTTCGGCAAGGAGGACGTTCATGTGTCCGGGCATACGGCCCGCCACCGGATGAATGGCGAATTTTACGTCAGCCCCTCCTTGTTCCAGCAGATCCATTATTTTTTTGACATGTACCTGAGCCTGTGCCGCAGCCATGCCGTAGCCGGGAACAATGATGACGCTTTGCGCGTTTCTCAGGAGGCCGACGGGCGCGATGCCCTGTTTTGAATTTATAAGAGCTGCTTGCCCGGAAGCGGATTTCACAGCACTTCCCTTATCAGGCATTACTGTTGTTCCCTGCAGCACACTGCTGAGAGACCGACTCATGGCAGAACACATGATTTTTGTCAGAATCAGGCCGGAAGCTCCAACAATTGCGCCCACGGCAACGAGAAGTGGCTCGGAGATGGTAAAGCCTAAGATGGCTGCTGCCAAACCTGAGCATGCGTTTAGCAGGGAAATGGTTATAGGCATATCAGCACCGCCTACCCTGATAGCGAAAATGATGCCCAAAACAACCGCCAAGCTTACAACCAGAGCCGACATTAACACAATTGCTTCGGGAAATAGGTAGGTTGATGATACGATGGCCAGTGCCCCTATTGCGACGAGCAGTGTCCTTGACACAGGGTTATAGTAAGGAATAACAACGGGTTTTTGTGAAATGAGCAAATTAAGTTTGGCTGACGCTATTAGGCTGCCGCTGAGAGTTGCCCCGCCCACCAGAAGTGCCAGCTGGCTCGATGCCCTCATAGAAAAATCCATCTGGGCTGACCGTTCAATAATTTCAATGAGGGCCACCAGTGCGGATGCCCCGCCTCCACAGCCGTTAAGCAAAGCTACCATTTGAGGCATTTTAATCATGGTCACCCTAACTGCCATGAGATAACCAACAACACCGCCTGCAGCGATAGCAACCCAAAGCAGCGGAACCTGTATGATTTCATTTCTATACAGTACATAGAGAATAGCGGCAAACATGCTAATTGCCGCCAACCGGTTCCCTTGCACCGCTGTTCTGGGAGAACTCATATACTTGATCCCCAGCAGTATAAGGCCTGAGAGAGTCACAGAAATGATATATGTTTCATTCATTTTATATACCTCAACTACTTCTAAACATTTTTAGCATTCTGTCTGTTACAACAAAGCCTCCCACGAGATTGATGGTGGCGAGGAAGATGGCAATGAAGCCAAAAATCTTACTGTTGGACGATAGAGCAAACGCAGTGGAGACCAGGGAGCCAAGAATGGTTACTCCGGAAATAGCGTTTGTGCCGGACATTAAAGGGGTGTGAAGCAGCTGCGGGACGCTGCTGATAACTCTGTAGCCAAGTATTGCTGCAATAATAAAAATGAATAAAAGAAACAAAGAATCCATAGCAAGTCTCCTTTCTTAGTCCAAACCCATTGCTTCTCTTGCTCCGGCATGTAAAAGTTTTCCATCTTTTGTCACAATAGATGAAGCAATAATCTCATCCTTTAAATCTATCTGGATACTTCCCTCTTTGATAAAATAGGATACAAAATTATAGATATTGCGTGCAAACATCCATGTTGAGCTCGTAGGGACCATGCCCGGGATATTTTTCGTGCCGTCTATTGTGACATCATAACGCGTAACGATTTCACCACCCACGGTTAATTCACAGTTTCCTCCCTGGTCGATTGAAATATCTATTATTACAGAGCCGGGCTTCATTTGTTTAACCATTTCTTCAGTAATAATGATCGGCGCCACTTTACCGGGCACCAGAGCTGAAGCTATGATTATATCCGCGTCCACTGCCATCTCCTGAATAACGGCGCGCTCCCTGAGAAGCCATTCATCAGACAGCCTTTTTGCATATCCGCCTTCTCCCACCGCAACCTCTGCCGGGATACCTGTTTCTATCACTTTTACACCAAGGCTCTTAGCGTGTTCAAGCGCATCTGGCCGTATATCCAAAGCATAGACGGCCGCTCCCAGCCTCTTTGCAGTTGCAGCTGCCTGCAAACCCGCAACTCCGGCACCAATCACAAGTACAGTAGCAGGCTTTATCATCCCAACTGCCGTACCCACCATGGGAACAAATTTAGTCAGCATGTTAGCTGCAACTAAAACGCTTTTATACCCTGCCACCGTACTCATTGAAGTCAATGCGTCCATTGCCTGAGCACGGGAGGTCCTTGGGATGCTGTCAAGCGTGAAACTTAAGACACCTTTATCTGCAAGCTGCTTAACCATATTATGATTTGATGGCGCAGCAGGGTGTATAAATGTAACTAAGGTTTGACCGGGACGCAACATATCCACTTCATGCATTTTGCACCCCTGGTTAAAGGCGGGTTCTTTAACTTTTAGGATAATATCAGAATTGCGAAATACCTCCTCCGGTCCACTGACGATTTCAGCGCCGGCTTTTTCATATTCGTCATCGGCAATAAATGAACCCTCTCCCGCACCTTCTTCAAATAATACTCTTGCGCCGCCGGCAATTAATGCTTCAATCGTTTCCGGAATGGCAGAAACACGCCTTTCACCACTCATTATTTCTTTTGGAATGCCAAAGGTAAGTCCGCAAAACTGAAGGTTCGACATATGAATTAATAACCTCCTCGGGTTTTAATAGTTGCTATACGATGTTAAGCTGGTTACAAGCTACACTTTCCATTTTCGTCAGTTCAAGTAAAAAACCCTTTTATCCCTTTTTAAATTATATATAATTTTTCCAGATATTTCACTATACTTAAAGTAACACACTTAGTTTTGTTATGTTACAAATTGTCTAACACAGAAAAATAAAGTATAATATATTATACTCAGAGTACGGGAGGTAAGGGGATGGCAGAAGAGCGAGCGCTGACAATTGCTAGGATTTTAAAACGGCCTTTATTTAAACATGCCCGGGTAGTGGCCGGGCAGGGAGGATTGTCCCGTACTATCCGTTGGGTGCACATTCTTGAATCAGCTGAAAATGCCTCCTTTCTCAATGGCGGCGAATTCATACTTTCCACGGGAATAGGGTTTGGGCAAAAAACCAAGAAACATCTCTTCTATCTAAAAGAAGTCATCAGGCGCAAAGCAGTTGGCCTGTGTATAGAACTGGGGCCATATTTTCCTGAAATACCTCCTGATATGATAGCTTTGGCAGACAAGCTAAGGTTTCCTCTGATTGCGTTCACCCAACCGGTCCGTTTCGTTGATATCACTCTTGATTTGCATGAACATATTGTCAACATCCACACCAAGGCACTGCGTGAGCTGTCGGTTTTTTCACGCGACTTACAGCAACTGACTCTGCAGACTCACAGTCTGCCGCGCATACTCAACCATTTTCAGGGGATGATCCACACCCAGGCATTTTTCTTCTCACTTGACGGGCCTTCAATTGCTCCCAACATGCCGCAAGCTGTACAGAGTGAAATTACTGAACTTCTCCGCTCTAAGCTTGCCTTAGCCTCACTGCCCGCTGCAAGCGGGCTGATTCCAATCTCAGATAAAAAACAGATATTGTACAGGCCGGTGACTGCCATGGGCAGTATATTGGCTTATTTATGCGTGATTCTATATGAACAGGAACCGGATGAATTCCTCTACCTAACGCTGGACTATACGGCCGCAGCCATTGCCCAAATTCTACTGCGAATAATGTTTGCCCAAGAACAGGCGCTTGGTAATGAGAACCGCCTGATTGAGGACATTCTAAACGGCCGAGAAACAAATGAAAAACAGATCCGCGAGACACTTGGCATTTCTGATTCTTTGCACACATACTCATACTGGGCAGCTGTTCTTAAAATCCACCAGGAAGTGCGGTACTCTGACGAGGCAGTTTCACCATTCCACGATATGCTCACAGTGTTTAGGACAATTTTGACCCGTGAGGGGTTCCGGCCTGTTCTTCACAGCAGAGGCAACAGGTTATACCTTTTGTTATTACAATTGAGTCCAAATCTCACACAATCAGAGCATTTAAGCCAAGCCATGAATAAAATCAAGCAAAGCTGCAGGCAGGTGCTGGGTAATGATAAAACCCTGCTGCTTGGGGTAAGCAATGTTTCCAGTGACTATGTTGATATTAACCGTTCATTTAAAGAGGCTGAACAGGTAGTGGCCTTCGGGGCTCAATCAGCAGGCCCATTCTTCAGTAATTTGGGTGTTTACCGCCTTCTGCTTCAGGTAAACGACCACAAGTCACTTAAATCTTTTATTGACGATTACCTGGGGCCGCTTCTTTATCACGACAGTGAGCATAGGACAAACTTACTGCTGACACTGCGGGTCTTTTTGGAAAACGGGCTCTCGAAACATGATACAGCCAAAAAGCTGTATATCCACCGGCAGACACTTTACCACCGCCTGAATAAAATTCAGGATATCATTGGTGAGGGCTATCTGCTGCCGCAAAACCGTCTCAGTTATGAATTAGCTTTTAGCGCTTATGACATGCTGTACGGAAGCAAATAGATTTGCGCACAAAGCAAAAAGCACGCTGGACGTGCTTTTTTGCTTGTCAGATATCGGCGCTACAATATGTTATACAGAAAAAACAAAGCTGTCTCCCTGGAATTCTCTTTTTACCTTACCCTTTTCCTGCAGATATTTCAGGTGGGCCAGAGCCTCACATGAAGCAAACCACTTTTGCTGGACAGGAAATTGCTCAAAAGAATCATAGCTCATATCCCAGGTCATCTTAGGCGCCACCTGGTAGGCGCTTTTACTGCCGTTTTCCGATAATACGTAATAATTTCCTGAGCGGAATATCGATTTTGTAAAGGCCGGTCAAGATTTCCTGAATCATTTTAATCACTCCCTGGAATTTTATGTGTTGGTCTTGTTAGCTTACGACTTGCCTTATTTTACCGGTCTTCGACTCTGATTTTGCTCTGAGCTTACCAGCGTAGATGTTTGTACAGTGGGTCTCTCTGATAAAAAAGATGCTGACTAAACTTACAGCAGCGACCAGCGCCAATGCTAAAAACGCTGCCTGATAGGCCTCTGGCGGATAAATTCTCAGGCCGTTAACCATATCCCCCTGCCATTTCAGGTCCAGTATATGGCCAAATAAAATCTGCATCAAGGCGCCCCCCAGAAAACCGCCGATATTAGCAAAGCTTGTGGCAACACCCACCAGGGAGGGATGACTGACTTCTTTGGCACAGGCCCAGGTTAGAGCCGAAGCAGAGCAGAAAATCCCCATCATGAAAAGCAGAACAGGTAGAACTGCCAGCGGCGGTTTGCCTCCATTCCAAAAAACCAGAATAAACCACATTAGCAGGTAGAGCGGTGCAAAGATAAGAATAGGTAGTTTTCTGCGCCTTATACGGTCGGAAAAGAAGCCGACAAGGATGGGGCCGATAAGTCCGGCAAGCAGTGAGAGTAATACATAGTTGGCAGCCCGCTCCCGACTTAAATTGTATACCTGCATCAGGTAAGGGGTAATCCACATCCCCTTCAGGGCGACCATTGTCCCATAAAGGCCAAAGCTTACACAAACTGTGGGCCAAATTTCCCGGTTTAACAAAGTCTCCTTCAGGCCTTCTTTAAGGCCAAACTGCAGGCGCGTGCGGGGTTTATCGCCCTCAGGCGAGCGTTCTTCACTTTGCATCTCCTTTGGAGACGGCAGGCCCAATTGTGAAGGCCGATCCCTGACTAAAGCCCACACCAGGAACGCTACCGCTACTGTAACCATGGCAATAACCTGAAAGGACATCCGCCAGCCTATGCCATTCACCATTAAGCTAAAAGGAGTTGTGGCCAGCAGTGCTCCCACACTTCCCCAAAAAAGAGTAAGGCCTGTCAGGGTACCAAATTCATTGTCGCGGAACCACTCAGACATCAGCTTCATGATACAGATTAAAGTCAGGGACATACCAAACCCCACCAGAAAGCGTCCAAGGTATGCCACCCAAATCAAGACTGCGCTGCCGAATACATAAGATCCCGCGCCGCCAATCAGCGCGCCTGCTGTCAGTGCTTTGCGGGGGCCAAGCGTATCGGCCAGTATTCCCGAAGGAATCTGCATGAGAGCAAAAGTATAAAAATAAACCGATCCCAGACCTCCCAAACTTGCAGCAGTAGTGTTAAAAGCAGCCATCAGGTCTTGAACAACCATTGTTGGTGCAATGCGCTGAAAATGACTGATTAATAAAACCAGGGAAGGTACGCCCCAAATCAACCAGCGCACCCGCAGCATACGCCGGCCTCTTGACTGAAATTCTTTTTCCCCGTCTGTCACCTTACGCCCTCCTCGGTTTACATTACTTCTTTTCTAATGTCTTGTCACTATGCATGTAAAGAAACAAAAATGATTTTAACTGGTAAGCAGAATTAATCTATGATAAAATGATGCCTAGACCGGATATTTTTCGGGATTATGCTAGAACTGGGGGTGTATGAATGAAATCACATAATCCTATTATTATGATTTCTCCTTATCCTGAACTATCATACTTCGCAGAGCAAGTTTCAAAAGAAATGAATTTCCCTGTCACAATTGTTGAAGAGGTGCTGGAGAAAGGCGTTCATGTGGCCCGTGAGTTTGAAAAAGAAAATGTTGATTGTATAATCAGCCGCGGTGCAACAGGCATTCTTATTAAAAATAATGTCTCTGTTCCTGTGATTCTTGTCCAGATTTCTACTTTTGATATCCTGCACGCATTTTACAGGGCTAAAGATTTAGGTAAAAAAATTGCCTTTTTTGAACATATCATGAGAAAGCATAATTATAATTTTGAGCAAATTCGGGAAATTCTGTGTCTTAAAGAAGAGATAGAAATTTTCTACTACAGTGATGTAGATTCCCTTGAAGAGCAGGTGGAAGCAGCAGCTTTATGGAATGCAGACGTGGCAATCGCCACAGGCCACTGTACGCTGAGGATGGCAGGTAAAAAAGGAATGCATGGCATTATGGTCTGTTCTACCAAAGAGGCGGTGGTTGATGCTTTCCAGCGGGCGTATGACCTTGTTACAATCCGTTATAAAGATCAAAAAGCGGCAAAGCTGATGAAAACAGTTATTGATAATACAGAAACCGGAATTATGGTATTGGATGAAAGAAAGAAAATAACCCACTTTAATCCTGTTTCTGAAAAATTGCTGGGAATAAAAAAAGAAGAAATTGTTGGCTCCTCACTAAAGAATATTCCTGATGTCCTTTTTGAGGTCAAAGACTTTATTAAAAATAACAAGCATATGTCAACACAGATGTTAAATGTCCGGGATAATAAAATCCTTGCCAGCAGTATCCCTCTGATCAACGAGGATGATCAGTTCGGTGTGATGTTGACTCTCCAGGGAGTCAGCAAAATTCAGACACTGGAAGCAAAAATCAGGAAAGAGCTTTATGCGCGCGGCCTGGTATCACGTTACACATTTAAGGATATTGTGTATAAGTCCGCCATTATGAAAGATATAATTGACCGGGCGCACCGCTATGCAAAAACCAAGTCCACTGTGCTTATTATCGGGGAGAGCGGCACGGGAAAAGAGTTGTTTGCTCACAGCATTCATAATTCCAGTCCCTGTAAAGACGGCCCCTTTGTGGCTGTCAACTGCGCGGCGATACCCGAAAATCTTCTGGAGAGCGAACTGTTTGGCTATAGTGAAGGAGCTTTTACGGGCGCCAAAAAAGGCGGTAAACCCGGACTGTTTGAATTGGCCCACGGTGGAACCATTTTTCTTGATGAAATTTCTGAGATGCCTTTGCTTCTGCAGGCCCGACTGCTCCGTGTTTTACAGGAAAAGGCTGTGCGGCGGGTTGGAGATGATAAAATACTTCCCGTGGATGTAAGGATTATTACTGCCACAAACCGCGATCTTTCCCGCCTGGTGGTGGACAATCTGTTCCGGCAGGATTTATATTTCCGCATTAATGTGCTTTCAATAAATGTCCCGCCGTTGCGTGAACGCAAAGAAGATATATACCTGCTTTTGGAGCACTTTATCAATAAATCCGAGTCAACAGCGATTCAGGATACTAAATTACTGGAAAACTCCAGAAAATGGCTAGAAGAGTATAACTGGCCCGGCAATATCCGTGAGATGGAAAATTTCGTAGAGAAGTATCTTATTTTAAGCGAAGAGACAAATGACCCTGCCATTACACTGCAAACTCTGATCAACGAACTCTACAGTTTCGGCAGTGAATACCTGGGGCCTGAAGATCAAATCCTGTCCGGGTCAAATAAAATCTCCATCAATGTCGGGACACTTGAGAAAATGGAAAAGGAAATCTTTGAGAAAATACAGCAGATTTACCCCAGTGAAAATAAATCTGCCCTGGCACAACAGTTAAACATCAGCCGTACTACTTTGTGGAAAAAACTTAAAGATTTTTCCCCGGAAGTAAAGAACACTAAAACAAGCTGAACTGAATCAATTAATGCAGACCCCGTTTTTAAAAAACGGGGTCTTTTATTGCATCTGTTAATCAGCAAGAATGATTATAGAATCGGCTGCCACACCGCCTTGGCCTCTGTCATAGACAATAAATGGGTTTATGTCTGCTTCTAATATTTTTTCATTGGCCATGGCCATTTCAGATATTCTAAGCAGGGCTTTTACAATAGCTTTTTTGTCCACGGCAGCACCGCCCCTGTAGCCTTCCAGTATTTTTTTACCGTTTATTTCTTTTAGCATTTCTTCTGCGTCATACCTTGTCAGGGGAGCTATTTTAAAGGAGACATCTTCGAGTACTTCTGTAAAGACGCCGCCTAAGCCAAACATAACCACCGGACCAAGATTCGGGTCTCTTTTCATGCCAATAATTATTTCCTGACCCTTTGGCGCCATCTTTTGTAAAAGCACACCTTCAATCAATGAGTTTGGCTGATTCCTGCTGATTTGTTCAGTCAGGTCAGCAAAAGACACCCTTAACTCCTGCTCATTTGCTATGTTAAGCCGCAGGCCGCCAACATCACTTTTATGCAGAATATCCGGTGACTGTATTTTTAATGCCACCGGGTACCCAACACGCTCTGCTGCAAGGATTGCCTCCCCGACAGTAACAGTAATCTCTCCCGGAACACAGGGGATATCATAATGCTTTAAAACATCCATGGCTTTGTGCTCTGTTAATATTTTACTCTCATAAGGCAATTTCAGCGGCTGGCGTTGTGTGCCTGTGCGGGGGAAGCAGAAAGAATGTTTGTATTCCCTCACCCGTTCATCCCAGTTAACCAGGGAACTAAGTGCCCATATAGCGTGGTTAACGTCCTTAATTATGGGAATGCCGGCTTTAAATATCTCATTTTCCAGGCATGCCACTTCCTGTGCGGGCCCAAAAAGCCTGCCCACAAACAGAAACGGCTTGTCAACTTTTTTATAGACATTCAGTATATCCCTGATTATTCCCTTAGACATCATATACTGCATGTGAAATGAGAGGATAACAGTATCCACATTAGGATCAAGAGCTGCTGCTTCCAGGCACCTGCTTAGGATTTCCGGCTCAGTGATAGCCTGTGATGTAACATCGATGGGGTTGGCACTGGAAGCAAATGACGGAAGCACTGAGTCCATGGCTTCCCGCGTCTTTGCTTCCAGCTTTGCAATCTCAAGGCCAAAGTGGGCACATTTATCCGTGAGAATTACTGCTCCACCACCTGAGACCGAGACCACGGCAACTCTTCTTCCTTTTGGCCGGCGCCCGGGGACAGCCAGCAGCAGAAATGCCACCAGCTGTTCAATGTCGTCAATGCGGATGACGCCGGTCTGCCTGAAAAGGGCGTCATACAGACGGTCGGACCCTGCCAGGGAACCTGTATGGGAGAGTGCCGCTCTTGCCCCTGCTTCTGTACGGCCAACTTTCATAGCAAGTACTATCTTTTCTCTTTCCAGAGCGCAGCGGGCGACCTGTAAAAATTTCTGTCCGTCTTTCAGCCCCTCGATATAGCCGCCAATTATCTTTGTCTTCTTGTCGTGTACAAGATAATTAAGAACATCACTGAAAGTCAAATCAGCCTGGTTGCCGATACTGGCATAGCGGGCGAAGCCAATGCCGTGTTCCATTATCATCTGGTAAATAGCAACACCAAAAAAGCCGCTTTGCGAAATCAAGTCAAAAGCATGGGGAAATTCCACCGACACATCCGGCTGGGATGCTGCAAAGGTGGCCCAGAGCCCGTTAAAGTTATTTATCAACCCTACACAATTGGGCCCTAAAATACGCATACCGCTTTTTTTAGCCAGGGAAGCCATCTCAGCTTCCACGTTTTTCCCCTGCGCGTGCGCTTCAGAAAACCCTGAAGTGAGAATGACAACACTCTTAACTCCTTTTTCTGCACATTCACGGAGTATTGGCATTGTCCTGTCGGCGGCCACACCTATTACCGCCATATCGACAGGACCCGGAATGTCAAGGAGAGTGGCGTAGCATTCGATGCCGTTTATATCTTTGTAATTGGGATTAACGGCATATATTTTACCCTGGTAACCGTTTTCCTGAATAGATTTGAATGCTTTGCCATGAGGTGTGTTAATGTTGGGTGAAGCTCCAACGACGGCGACTGAGCCGGGTTGAAACAAAGACTCCATCTCTTCAAATTGCGGATACTCTTGTGCCAACCAAATCTCTCCTCCATCCTTGATACAGACGCCGGCTTATAATTTTATAGTCAGTTCCATTGCGCGGCGGTTAACTTCACGGCTTTCTGCAGGCACTTTACTGAGAAACTCTTCAAGTGCTTCATCAAAGAAAGAGCGTGCAAAAGGCAGGTACCCGGTTGCCGCCAGAGCACTGATCATAACCATATTGACAATCTTAGGCGACCCGGCTCTCCGAGCCAGATCTGCAGCGTCAAGGGTGAGCACTCTGCCCAACATCTTTTCCAGTTCTGCCAGCATCTCTTCCACCGGCGGGTAGGCGCCACCCACACCCATCAGCATATCGGCAGGATATATCGGGTTTGCGTTTACAATGGCAGTGGTTTCAGAGTGGGCGTATTTAGCTGCCACGCGCAGGGCTTCCAGTGGTTCAAAGCAGACAAGGATATCAGCACAGCCTGTTGGAATCAGGGGGCCAAACTCATTCTTTTTTGACAGGCGGATATGGCTCATAACCGAACCGCCCCTTTGCGAGGCGCCGTATGTTTCACCGACGGCTACTTTAAACCCGGCCATGGTTGCCGCAATCCCAAGCAGCCTGGAGGCAACAATATTCCCCTGGCCTCCAACTCCTGCCAGAATAATATTAAATGGCTCTTTAAAATCTTTCATTAATTTTTCCCCTCCGTTCCCGAGAAGGATTTTTCATAAATGGCTCCCCGCGGGCAAAGAGTGGCACAGGCCCCGCATCCGGTACATAATGTATCATTTATATAGGCTTTGCCTATGCTTTCATCAAAGAATATCGCCGGGCAGGCAAAAACCCGGCTGCAAAACCGGGAACAACCGCAATCATCGCCCAGGCATTTTTCAGAATCCACTTCAAACAGGCGCTGCTCCAGGCGGTAGTTCATCAGGGCACAGGGTTTGCGCATAATCAAAACATTGGCTCCTTTTTTCTTCAGCAGCCGGCACAAATTTTCCACTGTGTCGTCGAGCTGGTGAGGGTCGCACACCACTGTTTCCAGGCCCATGCCACGTGTAACATCCTCTATCATCATGATGCTTTTTGAATCTTTGCCCGGCGTGGCGGTACCGGCATGGGGCTGAAACCCTGTCATGGCTGTAGTGGAGTTGTCAAGGACAACCAGTGTAAAATCTGCATTGTTGTAGCGGGCGTTAACCAGTGCCGGCAGGCAGGCGTGGAAAAAGGTGGAGTCGCCCACGGTGGCTATGACTGGCTGGTCAAAGCCCATGTTCTGCAGCTGACCGAAACCGTTGGCCATGCCGGCGCCGCTTCCCATGCAGAAGACACTGCGCAAGAGGAAGTTTGACGCTTTGCGCGCACCCATTGCGTAGCAGCCGATATCACCCAGGGGAAAACCATCCCTGCCGTCAAGTTCGAGGGCTGTTTTAATAGCCCAGAAAGAAGAGCGGTGGGGGCATCCCGGGCACATGGTAAGTTCGCGCACAGGCAGTTCTTCCTTTAATACGCCGTCAGGAGTGGGGACCGCGGGGGCTTTAAGCGGGTTTGGCAGATCAAAAACATTGCACAGAGCCTGCACTGCCTGGTCGGGATTCATCTCTCCCATCCCCGCTCCCCATTCACCTTTGACGTGCCCTGAACCCTGTCCGAAGAATTTATAGCGTTTGCCCCCAAACTGTGCCAAAACAGTTATAATATTCTGTTCAATGAAGGGATCTATATCTTCAATAAATATTATATTTTCAGCGTGGCCTGCAGTTTTTAGTACAAATTCCCGGGGTACCGGCCATGACGCCCCCAGCTTCAACAATCCCACCTTGTCCTCAAGCCCCAGTATCTGCAGAGCTTCCCTGGCGTAGAGGACAGAAGGCCCGGAAGATACGATCACTGTCTCTGACTGCGGACCGCTGTAGCTGTTAAACGGCGAGTGTTCATAAATCTCCCGTGCTTTTTCTTGCCGGACGTGCACATCCACATGCAGCGGAGGCCGGCAGCGGAAGCGTTCCTCTTTGCCTATACTCGGTTTGACGGCGGGAAAATCCGGTATTTCCCGTAATACAACGTTCCCGCGTGCGTGACAGATACGTGTCACCAGGCGGACAATGACAAAAGTTCCAACCTGTTCGGACAGCTCAAATGCATAACGCGTCATCTCACGGGCTTCTTCAATCGTTGAAGGTTCAAGCAGGGGAACTTCGGCAAAACGGACAAATTGCCGCGAGTCAAGTTCGTTAACGCTTGAATGTCCTGAAGGGTCATCCCCGATTACTACAACCAGCCCGCTTTTTAGAGCGGCGTGGTTTAAACTGAGCAGAAAGTCTGCAGCCACGGCAAGGCCGTTATGTTTCATAACAGTAATTGCCCGCAGGCCGGCATATGATGCTGCCGCCGCCGCTTCAAAGGCTATTATCTCATTGGTGGACCACTCGCCGTAAACATCTTTGGCGCTAAAGAGCACATCAGCCACCTCTACCGCAGGAGAACCGGGGTAAGAGGTACAGAAACGAACCCCTGCCTCAAGCGCTCCCCTCGCTGCAGCTTCGTTGCCCGTCATGAGCACGGTTGTACCGGCATTGTTTTGGTTAGACATTTTCGCCCCTCCCTTTTAGAAACTGGCGCATCTTTTCATCCATGTTCAGGTAAGAACTGTTTATGGGGGCAAAATCATGTTGCTCCAGAAGAACGCGGCGTTTTTTATTTACCACCGCTTCCCTCAGCTGTTTTTCTTTTTCCGCGGGATAAGGTTGAACTTCTATCACTTTTTGTGCAATGGCCTTTTGTACAAGTGCATCTCCCTTTTCTGTACGTACAATAAGTGTGCACCAGCCGGGGTCGGATTCTGTGGAGCCCACGGAGATGTCAGACAGCTCAGAAGTAGGATCAAAACAGGAATGGCAGCCTTGCTTAATCAGCGGGCGTATCTTATCAAGGGGCACTTCATGCTTGCCTGAAGGTGAGAGAACCCGGACATCTCCGTCCTTTGGTATATCCATGCCACAGACAGCGTCAATGCCCAGTTCATCCTGCAGGAAATCGTAGAAATCATAGCGGAGACTAAAGAAACAGAAAAGGCCAATAATAAGCTCAACATTTTTACCCTGGCGCATCTCTGTCCGGTGCTGAAGCTTTCTCAGCCCTGTAACCTGACAGGGCCGTCCCACAACAAGAACCCTGTCATCGTCGTTTGTTTTATACAAGCCTTTTACTGTGGGACAAACAGTATATTTGGAACCGGCTGCAGCAACAACTTCTTCTTCCTTGCGCGCCAGGACAGGCTGCGGCCTATTGCCGGGCGAATTGCCTGTCAGCAACGCGGCATCAACTTCATTTTCAGAGAGTGCCAGTGCTGCCAGTGCAGTTACAACGCCCCCGTATTGTGCAGGCTCACTGAACTTTTCCTGTGCTGCCCTGGCAAAATAGAGTTTTCTGTGCCCGCCCAGTACAGGTTCGTATTCGTCTTTTTGGTGTACCATTTTTGACAGCGTGTGATAGTCAGTCTCTGTACGCGGGCAGATCTTATAACAATTACCGTCATCCAACCTGCAATCGTGGATGACTGCCACGCGGTCTCCCAGAGCTTTAATGTATGGGCACGCCTCTACACAGACGCCACAGGAAACACACCAGCCTCCATCCATCACTTCTCTTTTGAGATCCTGCGAACCCTTTTTTAACTCTTCCAAATTTTCACACCCTTCCTTCATATATACTATAACGGCTAAAAAAGAGTTTTGCTTTTACCCTCTCTTTCTGGAATTATCAATAACCTCCAGGAAAGCTTCCACCTGCGCCTTAATTCTGCTGTCCGACCAGGCACGGGGATCGGCCATGTCGCTTTCAAGAATAAGGGTAGGGATGCCCACTTCGTTTAAAACGTTGCTGTAGTGCACCTGGCCAAGACTTGTGGCACGGCAGGAACGGTTGCGGTGCATAAGAGCACCGTCGAGGTCATATTCTTTTACCCAGTTTAAAAGGCCAAGGCTGCCAAGGGGGCCAAACACGCCATGATTACATACCTCAGGCGCAGCCTCAGTCCTGCGTGAGTGGCGCCAGCATGTTTTTTTCCAGATCCTCTGTACAAGCCCTTCCAGCGGGTCGTCAAGATTAACTTCTTCCATTGGACCGCAGTAATAACTTGCTTCGATTACAACCACCGCTCCGAGCGACTCCAGATAGTTAAAAAGCCCAAGGTTAAACCAGGGCGGAAGTCCCGTCCAGAACAGACGGTATTTCTCGTTGGCAATCACCCCTATACCATTTTCGACCCTCTTTTTTACTTCATCATGAATAGCCTGGTAGTAATTGATTGTCTCCTCTTCACCAAGCATGTACATTTGCGGTATTATTGCCGAAAAATAGTCGCCCGCGCCCATGGGGCAGGGCTTGGCTTTACGCATATCGAGTATTTCATGCCAGATTTTAATTGCTTTCTGTGAATTGGCCATGATCGTGCGGAATCTGTCAGGATCAAAAATTTTGCCTGTATGTTTTTCCAGAAAAGCAATTTGAGCGTTTATATCTGCAGAGTATTGCTGGGTATAATGTTCTGCTACCCTGGGATCATTTACATCAATGTCAAAGGGTGGGCTCATAGGGTCTGTGCTGAATATAGGCACATCAAAATATCTTGTCGCTATAGCCTGAAACCACTTCCAGCGGGGATCACAGCCATACCCTGAGCCAAGAAGCATTGTCGGGACTCCCATCCCCCCCTCAAGCGGCGACTCAGGTGGGGGAGCGGACAGGTCAAGTGTACGCTTGCAGTAGCCCATAGTATTAGTCAGGTATGAGCACAACTCACCGGAGTATCCCTCTGCTTCAGCAATTTCTATAAAGCCGGGGGCCACCAGCCTCGCCGCACACATGGTGCTGAAATTTTCCGGCCACTCGGCATTTAAATCAAAAACCTGGAGCAACTCAGGCGGAATACCGGCCATGCACCACGCCAGGGGGCCACCGGAATCCTTTCTGTTCTGCGCCCTCATGTAAAACTTGGGCAGCATTTTTTTTGAGCTTTTTACAGCGTCAAGCGACCTTACAGCTCGGGACATTTCACTGAAAGATTCTGCCATGTTTAATACCCCCGTATAAACTTTGATTATACTGCTAACATTTGATTTTCTCCAGTGCCCAGGCTGCGCTTGCACGCACCATCTCTTCAGGATCATTCAGGGCTTTTTCCAAGTCAGGAATTGCTGTAACATCCTTCAGGTTGCCAAGTGCTATGGCGGCATTTCGCTGCAGGTATTTCTTATGCCAGATATAATAGGTCAGCCGCCTCAGCCGCTGGAAGTACTCTTCATCCATATTGAGCACTCTTTTTAAGTCAAAATCCGCTCCTAGCTCCTGCAGATAAATGCTTTCGGGCTGGGAAGTTTTTAGCTTCTTTTGATTTTTTGGGCACACATCCTGGCAGATGTCGCAGCCAAAAATCCACGTCCCCATCTTTTCCCTTATCTCTTCAGGAATCTCCCACTCTCTGCCAAACATGACTTCGGTGGCATAGCTGTTGAATGCCAGGCACTTCAGAGGATTTATATGCAATGGTTCACATAAAGCCCCGGTCGGGCACGCTTTAAGGCACCTGCTGCAATTGTCCGGGCAGACAATGCCTTCACTGGGCGTATCATAGTCAAGCTCTTTGTCTACAACAAAACAGATAATCGAGAGGTAGCTCCCCATATTTTCATTATAGACGAATGTGTTATTGCCAAATGTTACAAGCCCCGCCCGCTGTGCCGCCCTCCTGGCAGGAAGTTCAGGCCTTGATGCCACCTGAAAACCCGCCTCCTGCAGGTAATTAATCATTTTTTTTACTCTTGTCCCGAATTCCTTTGACTGCGCCAGTTCATACTGGTACTGGTATGCTTTACCAATTTTGCCGGTAAGACTTTCCGGAAAATTCAGTTTATAGTAATCAGTAATACAAACAATAACTGACTTGGCGGAAGAGAGGATGTTTTGCGGATTTGCCACTTCCAACAGCTTTAGCGGTGAGCTGATGGTCCAGGAGTAATTCTCACTCCTCTGCATGAGAATCTCGGCAAACTCTGTAAAAGGGGATGCTGTCGTAATGCCCGCCAAATCATAGCCTATGCTTATGGCATATTCCTTAATTTCTTCTGAAACGGTAGCCATGCTGTTCAACTTCCTTTATTTTTTATTCAGTGCCTGCAGCGGCATACAAACACTTAAGAGACGGTAAAAAGGCTGTCGTTAAATTCATCCTTGCCTTTATACCTGTCAGCTAAGGACTGCCGGTACTGCCGGTATGTTTCCAGGTCGGCTTTGACTCCGTTTTCATTTAAAACTTTTACAATTTCATCCATGGTAGGAGGGCAGCCTTTTATCTTTACTGCCTGTTTTATGTTGGGGTTATCCTTGTTGACCTCTGCAATGCATTTGCCGAAAAGGAAAGTCTTGTCATAGCCACCTTCAGAAAACATTTTTTTGCCGGTTAGAAACTCAATATTTGGGAAAGGTTTACCGTCATAGCTGCCAAGCAGCAAAATCAGTATCAGGTTGTTGAAAAATGAGCAGGTTGAACAGATGGTTTCATCATATTTTGGATAATTGATGCCTGTAATACCCATGCGCTCAAAAGCAGGAGGCCCGCTGTTGTCGGCTTTCCATTCCCAATCCCACCTCAGCTTCCTGGTGACTGAAGCAAGCGGCTCGCCCACAATGTCTATATTTCCTGCATCCAAAGACAACCCGTTTCTTTGTGCAAACATACTCAGATGATCTATTTCACCGGGCTCAAATCCCATAACCATGCTGCCCACAGTATCAGCACTGAAAATGTCGGTGGAACTGATGATCAAATCAGCGCGATGGGCTGTACCGTTGACAGCAGGTCCGCGCTCCATGGTAAAAATACCATCTATTACAGTTAAGCCGGGATTTAGCCTCTCTCCCAAATGGGAAACAAAGTTATCCAGGGGAATATTCACATTATGACAGAGCATTTTTGATTTCCTGTCCAGGCACCCCTTGAGGTTTTTAAAGCCCAGGGAGACTTTGGTGGAATTGTGGGTCTTTAGCACGGGAATGTCGATTAAAAAGTTTGTTTCCAGGGCTTCAGCAGCAATGTTCAGCTTAAAGTCGCCAAAGTCGACCTCGGTAAAAGGCCCGCGGTTGAAATCCAGCAGCTTTACACCATATCGGCTCTCCAGCTTATGATAGCCCAGCCCCTCATAGGCCAGGACGGTGCTGCTCCCCCTGCTTTTATCTTCAGACGATGCTTCTCCGATGCTGATATCAGTTAAACCGTTCTCAGCAAGCAGCTTTACAATTTCTTCTACCACAACAGAGGTAGTAAGTACTCCATACTTGGGGAAGGCAAGAACAGAATCCCACATAACCAGATTTGGCTTAATTAAAACCCTGTCAGAGGGGCTTAATTTTTTAATCTTTTCCAAACCGCCGCACATTTCAAGCGCTTTTTTTATATTTTCCCTGTCATTGCCATACTTAACAATGCTTACTTTCTGCTTTTGCAATTAGTTCACACCTCTTCCGTATTCTAAACAGGGGAATCTGTGGATTCAGGCTGGATGCAGTACCTTACAAAATTGCAAGCATGCGTCCAGCCTGAACAGCAGATCAGAATTTGAGAAGACTCCGCTCATGCGGATATTCTACTTATCGTAACTGTAAAATCCCTTTCCAACCTTTTGTCCCCATTCACCCTTAACATACTTTTCAACTATTGTGGGTGAGGGTTTTTTCGCCGGGTCCATAGACTCGATGTAACGTTCCATCCGGACGTGATAACTAAGGTCTATCCCTGTCAAATCCATAAGACGGAACGGCCCCATGGGATGGCCGAGAGCATTTACCACAGCACTGTCGATATCTTCCATGGACGCCACGCCGGTTTCAAGCAGAAAGAGCGCTTCTCCTCCGATAAGCTGGATAATGCGGTTAACCAGAAAGCCGTAAACCTCTTTGTGCAAGAGCACGGGGACTTTTTGCAGTCTTTTGGATAGCTCCATGGTGATTTCTGCTGTCTCATCCGAGGTATGGGGCCCTTTTACCACCTCAACGCATTTCATCACCAGAGCCGGATTAAAGAAATGCATGTTGCACACTTTAGCAGGACGGCTGGTGGCATCGGCTACTTTTGAACTGACGATATAGGAACTGTTGGTGGCTAATATGGCATGGGGAGGGCACAATTCGTCCAGCTGTTTAAATAACGCCCTCTTTATATTAATTTTTTCTATAGCTGCTTCAATTACAAAATCCACATCTCTGGTGGCTTCCTCAAGGCTGGTGGTAAAGCTTATGTTTGCCTTGGCCTGATCGGCCTGCTCCTGAGTCAGTCTGCCCTTTGCCACCCTTTGCGGCAGATATTTTTCCACAAAGCTGCTGGCTTTGTTTATTTGTTCCTCACTTATATCAGTGCACACAGTTTTATAGCCTGACAGAGCACACTGCAGGGAAATTTGGTGTCCCATATTCCCGGCGCCAACAACACAGATTTTTTTAACATCATCAATATTCATAAAATTTCCTCCTTGCTTTTACACAACTTATTTAATCTAAAGCCGCTCCAGGATTGTGGCCACGCCCTGGCCACCTCCGCAGCAGGCGGTTATCACTCCGTAACGTGCCTGCTGCCGCTGAAGTTCATATATCATTTTTACCGTCAATATCGCCAGGGAACCGGCAATGGGATGGCCAAGGGCAATGGCGCCTCCATTGGGATTGACCTTATCCATACCAATCCCAAGCTCGCGCATGCAGGCAAGCGCCTGACTGGCAAAAGCCTCGTTAAGTTCAAAGATATCAATATCTTCCACTTTCAGGCCAGCCTTAGCAAGGGCTTTTTGGGTGGCAGGCACAGGCCCCATTCCCATGATATTAGGGTCAACACCGGCAGCAGCAAAGGCTACAATTCTGGCCATGGGCTTTAAGCCTTTTTTCTCTGCCACGGTGCGCTCCATTAAAACAACAGCGCCGGCTCCGTCATTTATGCCGGAAGAGTTGGCGGCAGTAACCGAGCCGCCTTTTTTGAAAGCAGGAGAAAGCTGTGCCATTTTTTCCAAAGTGGTATCAGAACGGGGATGCTCATCTGTGTCAAAGACAATAGGCTCCCCTTTTTTCTGCGGGATAACCACCGGGACGATCTGCTCCTTAAACCTGCCTTCTTTAATGGCAGCAGCAGCTTTTTGCTGGCTGAGGTAACCAAACTTATCCTGGTCTTCCCTGCTTACGTTGTACTTTTCAGCAACATTTTCCGCTGTAATGCCCATTGGCGGGTCGCCAATGCTTTCAGTTGAAAGAGTGCGGCGAATAAAAGGAGGGGCTACCCGCTGGTAGGCACTTGTGGGTTTTTGCATCAGATAAGGCTGCCTTGTCATGCTTTCCACGCCACCGGCCACAACAATCTCAGCCTGGCCTGACATAATCATCATTGCCCCCCGGTTTATGGCTTCCACCCCGGAGCCGCACTGCCTGTCGATGGTGAGCCCCGGCGTTGCCTGAGGAAGTCCTGCCTCAAGCAGCGCAACACGCGCCATGCAGCCAACAGCCCCCAGACAGTGCCCAAAGACTACTTCTTCGACTTCTTCAGGCTGAATTCCTGCACGCTTTACAGCCTCCCTTATGACTAATCCGGCAAATTTCTCCGGGGGGACATCACGTAAGCTTCCATTTTCTTTGGCAATGGCTGTCCTTGCCGCACTTACTATTACGACTTCACCCATAAAATTCTGCTCCCTTCTTTTAAGCAAATAACTGTGTTTTGCAATGACAATATACTTAATACTGCAGGCCGTCCTTTAATAATGTAGCTGCAATTACCATGCGCTGGACTTCAGACGTGCCTTCGTAAAGGCGGGTAATACGTGAATCACGGTAGATACGCTCGATGGGCATCTCTTTCATGTAGCCCATGCCCCCATGAATCTGGACCGCGCGGTCGGCAACACGGCAGTAGGTTTCAGAGGCAAAAAGCTTAGTCATCGCAGCGTCCCTGATAACATTCATTCCTTTGTCAGCCTTCCATGCAGTCTGTAGAGTCAGCGTCCTTGCCGCCTCAGTCTCTGTAACCATATCTGCCAGCATCCACTGGATAGCTTGGTTCTCAGCGATAGGTTTGCCAAACTGCACCCGTTCTTTGGCATATTTGGTTGACAACTCAATCAGGCGGCGGCAGGCGCCTACAGACCCTGCGCCCAACCCGGCCCGGCCTTTTGCCAGAATCATGAGAGCAGTGACAAATCCCCTGTTTTCCTCACCCAGCATGTTCTCCTCAGGCACTTCACAATCTTCAAAAATAATCTCAGATGTATAGCAGCCCTTTAATCCCATCTTCCTCTCATTTTTGCCTGTCCTATAGCCGGGGAAAGTACTTTCAACCACAAACGCCGAGATACCCCGCGGCCCCCTTGATGGGTCTGTAACCGCCATAGTTGTAACCACATCGGCAATAGGCCCGTTTGTGATAAAATGCTTTGTGCCGTTAAGTATCCAGCGGTCGCCTTTTTTAACAGCAGTAGTCTTCAGGTTTGAAGCGTCTGAACCCGCATCAGGTTCTGTAAGGGCAAATGCTCCAATCTTTCTGCCCTCTGCCATGTCGGGCAGATACTTTTGCTTAAGATACTCAGACCCCTGCATAACAATTCCTGACGTCCCGATGCCTGTATGCGCGCCAAGAAACCCTGCAAAACCGGCAATACCGCGGCCCATTTCTTCACCAATGGCGCACTTGCCAATCATGTTTAATCCCAACCCGCCGTATTCTTCAGGAATGCTGGAACCAAAAAGGCCAAGTTTACGCGCGCTCTCCACCAGTTCTTCAGGTATACGGTCTTCCTCTTCAATGATACTCTCCCGTGGATGGACCTCTTTCTCAATAAACTCTCTCACTGCAAGCTTAATGGCTTTTAACTCATCAGAAAACTGGAAATCCATTAAATAGTACCTCCTCGTTATTATAATCAGGCCTAAAAAAAGAATCTTAGAAACTGCTGCCTCCTTTATGAATGATTTAAAAACATGAACATAAAAAGTCTGTCCTATCTGCAATTTTTTTGAAAGTCCAAATAATGTTTATTATCTAAACATTGAGTTAAAGAGATTAACGCCAATGTTTTCAAATAAAACACTTATTACTTTACATAATTAAAAGATAAATTAATTTAGGCAGGAAAAAACTCTAATTTAGTCGAAATTTATACTATTACTTCTCCACCCGCGGCCATTCAGGCCCGCAAATTTTTACTTATCTAATAATGCAAAAATCGTGCCGTTTATAAATTTAGTGCCTGTTTTAGTGCAAATGTTCTAAAACCGTACAAAAACGAGTTTAATATTATTATTTAATTTAGAATTTTGGCATATGTCTTGCAGTATTTCTATACTTTGGACAAAAGAGTTTGCCTGATCAAATAATTATAAAAAATTATGCACTGGTGGTGATTGGTATAGCGTTTTAGGTAATCGTTCTCTGGCTATAAATCTATTTTTTATTTTTCTTAGAAAGGGTGATATTCACAAGATGTCCTTTGACAGACCCTGGCTAAAAAATTACACGGTAAGATACAACCTTGACTACCCTCTAATCTCGTTATATGAATACATGGAACAGAATATAAAAAAACCGGACGCAACAGCTATCGTGTTTTTAGGCCAGGAAATTACGTATCGCAAATTGCTGGAGAATATTAACAGAGTTGCCACGGCCATTGCTGCCCGCGGCATAAAAAAAGGCGACCGTATCGCCTTGATGATGCCAAACTGCCCTCAGTATATTTATACTTACTACGCCGCCATGCGCCTGGGTGTTACTGTAACTCAGGTCAATCCGCTGTATACACCAAAGGAATTAGAGTTTCTGATAAAAGATTCCGGGTCGAAACTGCTGTTTGGAGTGGATGCGGTATATCCCACTATTAAGCAGGTTAAAAACATAAGCGACTTGCAGGAAATAATAATCGCCCGGCTCAAAGGGACTGAAGTTGACGGAGAAGTAACATGGTATAATGATTTGCTTGAAAAATATGAGCCCAACCCTCCCGCAGTACAGATTTCGCCCAAGGAGGACATAGCCGTATTCCAGTATACAGGGGGCACAACCGGTTTCCCCAAAGGCGCTATGCTTACCCACTTCAACCTGGTAGCAAATTGCGTACAGGTCAGAGAACATATCGGTGAGTGGAGAGAGAAAAATGGCGATAAGCAGGTATACAGCATTGGTGTACTCCCTTATTTCCACTCCTACGGTATGACGTGCAGCATGAATGCCGGGCTGGCAGCAAATGAAACCATAATTGTTTTGCCGATGTTTGATATTACCATGCTTCTCAACGCTATTAAACAATATAAACCGGCATTGTTCCCAGCTGTCCCCACAATTTATAACACCATTGCCAACCATCCCGACGCCGATAAGTACAACGTTGACTGCATCGAGGTCTGCAACAGCGGCGCAGCACCGATGCCGCTTGAACTGCAGGCGCTTTTTCAGCAGCGTACGGGAGCGAAGCTCCTGGAAGGTTACGGTTTGTCTGAAGCATCACCCGTTACACATTCCAACCCCTATAACGGCATAAGAAAAGCCGGCAGCATCGGACCGCCTTACCCTGATACCGACTGCAAAATTGTTGACCTTGACACAGGCACCCGGGAACTTCCTGTGGGGGAAGAGGGAGAATTGATTCTCAAAGGCCCCCAGGTAATGTTCGGTTACTGGAACCGTCCCGAAGAAACAGCCCAGGCTTTACGTGACGGCTGGCTTTACACCGGAGATATCGCCAAAATGGACGAAGACGGTTATTTCTACATCACAGACCGCAAGAAGGATATGATTATTTCCGGAGGGTACAACGTCTACCCGCGTGAGGTCGACGAAGTCCTCTTTGAGCATCCCAAAGTACTGGAGGCCACTTCCATCGGTATCCCGCATGAACATTACGGTGAGGTGGTAAAAGCCTTTGTGGTGCTAAAAGAAGGTATGACAGCCACGGCTGAAGAAATTATCGAGTTTTGCAAAGAGAGGCTTGCCCGCTACAAGGTCCCCCGTGCAATTGAATTCAGGGATTCACTGCCAAAAAGCAATGTGGGTAAAATACTTCGGCGAGTTTTAAAAGATGAAGAAAAGCAAAAACAATCAATGGGAGGTTAAGAGCATGAGGACATTTGAACAATACCTTGAGAAGCTTAAAACGATGCGCCCCAATGTTTATATGGACGGCGGCATCGTAGCCAGGGACGATGCCCGGTTTATGCCGGGGATAAGGACAATCGGCAAAACATTTGACATGGCTGCCGATCCCGAGCACAGCGAACTGACAACTGCTGTCTCCCATCTCACAGGAGAAAAAATCAACCGCTACACCCATATTCATCAGAGCCAGGATGATCTGCTCAAAAAACAGAAAATGACAAGGATGTACTGCCGGCAAGCCGGGCGCTGCATACAGCGCTGCATGGGTATTGATGCTCTAAACGGCATTTCGGTTGTCACCAAAGATATGGACAACGCTCTTGGCACGGAGTACCACCAGCGTTTCCTGAAGTACATGGAATACTACCAGAAAAACGACCTCGTTGGTAATGCCGCGCAGACCGATGTAAAAGGCGATAGAAGCCTTCGCGCCTTCCAGCAGGAAGACCCTGATATGTACCTTCGTATAGTTGAAAGGCAAAAGGACGGCATAATTGTCCGCGGCGCCAAAGCCCACAACACAATTGCCCCTTACGCCGACGAAATTATCGCTTTTCCAACACGTGCCATGACAACAAAAGATTCAGATTGGGCTGTTGCTTTTGCCATGCCGGCCGATACCGAAGGTATGTACCTGGTCTCAGTAGCCCACAACCAGCGGGAAAAGGAAGAATTACCCTCTCCCTTTGCAGAAACAGGAACAGCACATTCAATTACCATCTTTGACAATGTTTTTGTCCCCTGGGAGAGAGTGTTCATGTGCGGCGAAGACAAATTTGCCGGCCAGATGGCAAGCCTGTTCGCCCTCTATCACCGCCACAGCTACACAGGCTGTAAGCCGGCGCTGACAGATATCCTGATGGGTGCAGCCGCTCTTGTATCCGAATATAACGGTCTTGAAAAAGCGTCGCACGTCCGTGATAAACTGGCGGATATGGTTACAGTGGCCGAACTTGTCTATGCCACAGGTATAGCAGCCTCTGTAACAAGCAAATGCTCTGCCTCGGGTACCTATGTTCCCGAAGTTGTCTACACAAACGTGGGAAGATACCACGCCGGTGTAAATGTATACCATGAATTTGAAATACTCGCTGACCTGGCAGGCGGTCTTGCCGCCACACTACCCCATGAGAAAGACTTTTTTGAACCAACTGTCGGACCACTGCTCAATAAATACATCAAGAGAAAAAGCGGTGTATCAAGCGAAGACATTCACCGCTGCTACAGGCTGATTGAAGGGTTAATCTGTTCAGCTCCCGGCGCCGCTTCCCAGGTAAGCGGCATTCATGGCGGAGGCTCTCCCATTATGGAAAAAATAGCGATCATGGCCCAATATGACCTCAGCAAAAACAAAGAACTGGCAAAATTCCTTGCCGGTATAAAAAGTTAACTTATAACCTGACTTGTTTCCGGCCAAAGGGACTAAAGCCATACTCTTTGGCCTGAATATTTTTCCCGCGCAATTAGGCAGGCGCATTTGTGTGAATTTACACATCCAGACATATACCGACAATCTTCTTGTTTACAATGTGAACGCACTGTTTTAATAGTTAACTGCCCTCAAGGAGGAATTTAGCTATTAGCATAGAAGTATTCCTATCATAATACTTAATTTATTTGCCATTAAGTGATTTTATACTCACTCTCTTTTTTTTAAAGGAACTGAGATTGTTTTTGGCACTTTAATTGCATGTATTGAATTTTCAGAACATTTTTATTAAATGGAATTTACTTACAAAGGGGGTTGATAGGCTCAGCATAACTGTTGTACATCTTGGGTTGTTATGTGCTAACTTACAAGAGGAGGTTTAACAAGTTGAAAAAGAAACAAATATTTATTTACCTGTGTGTATTTGCCATCCTTGCAGTGGTAGTTCTTACTGCCGGGTGCAAGCAGAGCAAACCACCCGCAGTAGAAGCGCCCGTGGTATACGAATTTGACGCCGAGGTTATTATTGGCTTCTCAGGGCCTCTGTCCGGCGCCGGAGCTCTATACGGGCAAAGCTGCCTTGACTCCCTGGCTATGGCCGCCGATGACGCCAATGCCGCCGGCGGCATTGTGGTGGACGGAAAAAGATATGCCTTTAAGGTTGTAGGCTTTGACGACGAATACCGTCCCGACCTGTCAGGCACAAACGCCCGCCGCCTCATCGACCAGTATAAAGTTCCGGTCCTCTTTATACCCCACGCCGGCGGAATTCTTGCCGCAATGGCCTTTAACCAACAGGAAGGCGTACTGATTGGCGCTTATACTACCTTTGACCTTATTGTCCAGCGGGGAAATGAGCTAATCTTCCGCATACCGCCGCCTATGGCTACCTACCATCAACCCATGGCCGAGTGGGCTTTCAATACAAAGGGATACAGGACTGTTGCCCTGCTGCCATCAGACTCACTTTACGGTGTAAACTGGCGCAATTCCTTTAAAGACAAATGGGAGTCAATGGGCGGCACAGTGGTCTATAATGCCGATATCAGTTACGGCGCTGTTGACTTTTACCCTCACCTGACACCGGCCATTGCCGCCAACCCCGATGTGATGCTGGTAATCGGCCCCTCCGAGCCAAGCGCCCTGATGGTAAGGCAAGCGCGTGAACTTGGCTATAAAGGCGGTTTTGTGTTCGGTGAACAAGTTAAATATGATGACATGATTCCGTTTATCGGTATGGAACCTCTCTACAACTCAATAGGTGTAGGACCTCCGGGCAGGACGCCCTATGTTACAGAGTTTGGCGAATGGTTTCCTCAGGAGTTTCTTGCCAGATATCCCAAGTATCCAATGGTTAACAACGAAAACCAGCTGCACTACGAGGCTTTCTGGGTTACTGTAAAAGCCATGGAAGCCGCAGGCACAGTCACCGATGCCAAAGCCATCCGTGCAGCCATTCCGGAAGTGATGCCTGTTAAACAGCTTTCATCAATCCGGATGACTATAGCTGCAGACGGTTCCTTCCTGGGCCCTGCAACATTTATCACCATTGATGCCAACAGCAAATTTGAAGAGGGGACATTCACCCCCTTCCCGGCCGGGTACGATGAATACTTCGTTGATTTCAGAGACGTCATCCCCTGGACCCCGCGCACTGAAGTTGCCCCCTGGAGACTAGCCTTCGAGAAAAAATACTTCTAAACTGATTACTTAAACGGCACAGCCAAAGGGTGGGTAAAGCATCATTTATGCTGCGCGCCCATCCTTTGGCATTATTATTAATGTTATAATTTTCCAGATTACAAAAACAGACGGCTTGAAATGGAGGATACTGCCTTGACTTTGGTATTTCAGCAAATCCTAAACGGCCTCGTAGTAGGAAGCATTTACACTCTGGTGGCTCTTGGCATGACCCTCATCCAGGGGACTATACGCATCCCTAATATTGCACATGGTTCACTTTATATGGTTGCCGCCTATATTATCTACACGCTTACACACACATTGGGACTTAGCTACTGGGTAGCAGTTGCGGTAGCCATTGCAGTAATGCCTGTGCTGGGAATCATCGTGGAGCGGATATACTGGCCGGTAAGGCAAAAAGGTACAGGCATCAGCCTTTTTGTGGCGGGTATCGGCATCTTGGTCCTGCTTAACAATTCCGTCCGCTTAATTTACGGAGCTCAATGGAAATATGTCCGCGGCCCCCTGACCGGTACAGTGGATGTTTTTGGCCTGATTGTAACACGGCAGAGGATTCTCATTATAGTTGCTGCTATTGTAAGTATTGCTCTGCTTAACCTGTTCTTAAACAAGACTTTAATAGGATCAACAATTCAGGCTGTGGCGCAAAACCCCTCCGGTGCTTCGCTGGTAGGTATAAACATCAGGACAACTTCCATGCTCACTTTTGGTATTGCCACAGCGCTTGCCGGCCTGGCAGCAGCACTGATAGCTCCAGTCTTTCTCGTCTATTACGAGATGGGGACACCGGTAGTCCTGCGGGCCATGGCCATCCTTGTCGTCGGAGGCCTTGGCAGTGTGGCCGGGGCCATTGTGGGAGGTTATATCCTTGGACTTGCCGAGGCCATGTCTGTCTTATTTATGCCGGCCGGCTACCAGGATTTAATCGCTTTCGGCCTGCTCATTGCAATCCTCACCTTTAAACCCACCGGGCTGTTTGGGAGGGAATTATAAATGAAAAATCTTGCACTTAACAGGAAATTTTCCAAAACCGCCCTTACCGCAAACACACAGGCAATCCTTGTGCTTTCTGTAATAGCTGCGGCGGCAGTTTTCCCCGCCATGTCTCCCAGCCGGTATATAATGACAGTAATAACCATGGGTTTTATCTGGTCCATGGCCACCATGGGACTCAACATCCTGCTTGGCCTGGCCGGACAGGCCTCTATTGCCCACGGCGCCTTTTTTGGCATCGGCGCCTATACTTTCGGTATCCTCAATGCCAAGCACAATGTCAACTTCTGGCTGGCTATGGTAATCGCCGTCCTTTTTACCAGTCTGTTGGCAGGGTTAATCAGCCTGCCGGCGATCAGGACCAGGATTACCTATTTTGCCATTTTCACACTCTGCCTGAATCTGATTATAACCAGCCTCGTCAATAACATGGAACATATCACTGAGGGGCCGCGGGGACTGATTGGTATTACAAGGCCGGCAATACTTGCTTCCACAGCCGGCATGTATTACTTCTGCCTGATTTTACTGGTGCTTGTAACACTTTTTGTCTATCGCCTGAGAAATTCTGTAATCGGGCTGAGCTGGGCCTCAATCAGAATCAACGAGACACTGGCTTCTTCTCTTGGCATTAAACTGGTGTACAACAAAATTGTGGCCTTTATGCTCAGCGTGGCCGTTACCGCTTTGGCAGGCGCGCTCTACGCGGCTGCCATCGGCTCACTTACACCGTCAATCACCAGTTTCACCATTAGTTTTTATCTGCTGATTTATCTGATTGTGGGCGGGCCCGGCACTATACTGGGGCCTATAGTTGGCGCTTTTGGCCTGAACACACTGACTCAGCTCCTTTACGCGCTTGAACAATACAGGCCGCTAATCTACGGTGTGATCATGATTTTCTGCATCGTTTATATGCCGCTTGGTGTTATGGGCTATATCAAGGCCAGGCTGCAGGAACGTTACCCGGCCTTAAGAAAATGGTAGGGGAAGGAGTAAAACTATGCTACTTGAAATCAGCAACCTGACAAAAAGGTTCGGAGGCCTGACCGCTGTTGATAATATAAGCTTAACCATTAAAAAAGGGGAGATCTTCAGTGTAATCGGCCCAAACGGTTCAGGAAAATCAACCCTTTTTAACCTGATCAGCGGAATCTATCCTCCCACCTCCGGCAGTGTCAAGTTTAACAATGACAATATCACAGGCGCCAAACCCCACCAGATAGCATTTAAGGGTATCGGTCGGACTTTTCAGTTCACCACCCTTTTTCAGGACTTAAGGGTAATTGACAACCTGATTATAGGGCACCGCCTGCGCATTAAAACAGGCATTATTGATGTGGTCCTGCGCACGCGCCAGGCACGCGACGATGAACAGTTATTAGGGCAAAAATGCATGGTAATGCTGGACTTTATCAATCTGACAAGCTTAGCCTTCAGGCCTGTAAACTTACTGACCCAGGAGGAACAAAAGAGGCTCTCCATCGGAACGGCTTTAATGAGCTCACCCGAATTGCTGCTGCTTGATGAACCCACCGGATGTGTCAATATCGAAGAGATTCACAACCTGATACAACTCGTCCGCAAAATCAAGGAAAAAGGCGTTACAGTATGCCTCATCGAACACAAAATGAGAGTGGTAATGGACTTGGCCGACAGGATAGCAGTCCTCAACTACGGCAAGAAGATCGCGGAGGGGGACCCTGCCGAAATCAGGAATAACGAGGAAGTTATCAGGGCTTACCTGGGGGGGGAATACGTTGCTTAAAGTGAGCGGCCTTACTACCAAATACGGCGTTTTTGAAGCCATACGGGATATAAACCTGGAGATTGAAAAAGGTGAATTTGTCTGCATACTTGGCGCCAACGGCGCCGGTAAGACCACACTGATGAACACAATCAGCGGCCTTGTCAAGCCGGCGGCGGGAAGTATAATATTTGAAGGGCAGGATATCACAACCCTGCCGGCACATAAAGTAGTAGGACGCGGCATCTCCCTCTGCCCTGAGGGCCGGCAGTTGTTTCCACTGATGACAGTGGAAAAAAACCTGAACTTAGGTGGCCTTATCCTCCGCAAAGACCTGAAAAAAGTCCGTAAAAATATGGACTTGGTCTTTGAGATCTTCCCAGTGCTGAAAGAGCGCAGGAAACAACTGGCAGGCACCATGAGCGGCGGCGAGCAGCAGACATTGGCTCTTGCCCGCGCTCTGATGTCGGAGCCGGCTCTTCTCCTTATAGACGAGCCTTCCCTGGGCCTTGCCCCGCTCCTTATCCAGCGAATAGCCCGGGCCATCTCAGAAATCAACGCCATGGGCACCACCATCCTTCTGGTTGAACAGAATGCCTCCATGGCGCTAAACGTCAGTGGGCGCGGCTATATCGTGGACTGCGGCCAAATCTCTATGGAGGGAACATCCTACTCCCTTAAAAACAACGAGCTGGTTAAAAAAGCCTATATCGGCGCATAAACCCATCTACTGCATCATAAAACTGTCACTTTTGTGGCAGTTTTTTTATGTCCTACAACAAAGGCGCGCTTATTCGGTTCCCTTATCGCGCGCTTTTTAGTGCCGGTTTCCACTGCAGCTTTGCTGACTGCAAAGCGTTATAATTTCCGGTATAAAAAAGCTGAGCAGGCGCTTGTTCCTGCTCAGCTTAGATTCTGCCATTTCCTGTTTAACCAAACCATGTGGTCCTGTCACGTACATTGCCCTTGGGCGGGCTGGGAGGAACTTCTTCGGGGTAACCAAGCGGTATCAGGGCTATCAGTGTTTTGTCAGGGATGCCGAAATAATCGCTTAGGATTTGGTTCTTCTGGACAAGCGGGCCGCACATCCAACATGACCCCACACCGTCCGCCCACGCGGCCAGGATTAGATTTTCTATGGCAGCAGAGGCATCCTGTGTGTTAAGAAATGACCTCCAGGGATCGGGATTCTGTTCAACGTAGACTAAAATTGCTACCGGTGCTTTCCCCAGGCTTTTGTAAAAATTCCGCAGCCCTTTGATTTTATCACCGTCTATGGCCGGTACCGGCAGTTCCTGTATGCGCCTGCTGTACTCGGCATAGCCGATAGCTTCAGCTCTTTCATTAAAGGAATCCTCGAGTATGCTCTGTATCTTATCGAGTTGCTCGCGCCTGATTACTATAAACCTCCATGGCTGGTTGTTGCTGGCAGTCGGCGCCATGTTAGCTGCCTCCAGGCACTTCCACACCTGTTCATCACTGATGGGGTCACTTTTAAACCTGCGAACACTGCGCCGTGTCATAATAGCTTCGTATGTATCCATGCTGCTCCAAACCTCCTCAATCGGCTATTTATTTGCCTGTAAAGCGCGGCCGCCTTTTTTCCAGGAAAGCCGCCACGCCTTCCATTCTGTCTTCAGTGTTAAACAAAACAGTCTGTGTAGAAGCTTCGCAGTCCAGTGCCTCAGGCAGTGTCATGTTTAAGCTGTTGTTCAGAAGCCTTTTCATGGCCGCATATGCCCGCGGCGGCTTGCCGGCAAACTCAGCAGCTGTTTTATACACATACTCAGCAAGTTCACTGTCAGGCAAAACTTTGCTTACAAGGCCAATCTTTAAGGCTTCTTCGGCGGAAAGCATCTCCCCTGTAAACATCATCTGTTTTGCTCTGGCAAGGCCGACCTGTCGGGGCAACAGGTAATTAAGCCCTGCGTCACCAACCAGGCCTATCCTTAAAAAAGGCACAGAGAAACGTGCGCTCTCAGCTGACACTACAAGGTCAGCCGCAAGTGCGATGCCAAGCCCGGCCCCGATAGCATCCCCGTTAACTGCCGAAATAACCGGTTTGGGAGACTCAGCGAGCTTCAGGACGAGCCTGGCGAGCTTTAGCATGCCGTCGTGGCGCTCGGCCACGGTAATCTGTTGGGTAAAGGCTTTAACATCGCCCCCGGCACAAAAGGCCCTGCCTTTTCCTGTTAAAACTATGACCCTTACTTCATCATCAGACATTGCCGCCTCCACAGCGGAGATAAACTCAGCTGAAAGGTTACTGCTGAGCGCGTTCATGGCTTCAGGTCTGTTCAGGGCTATTGTCGCCACGTTATCCTGAACCTCGTATAATACATATTTGCCGTGCATTCATCTGCCCCCTTAAATCATGGATTTTTTATTTTTCCTGACCAAGGAAATAACGATCCGAGTCAAGGTAGCGGAGTTTCTCAATCTCTTCAGGTGTAGGCTGAGTGATTACCTCAAGCTGCGGTAAAACTTTTAGCTCCCAGCCGCACTGTTCCCGAATCTGCCGGATAATTTCTTCCTCATTGAGTAAGGGATCTTCCAGGTAACCGGCCAGCACAAATTCATCGTCTTCGTTTTTCTTGAATACACCAAGCTGTGAGATCAACGTTTGCATCCTGCCGCCAGGCGAAGTGATATAGTCTACTTTTTCCATAAAGCGGGACTTGACCTGCTTAGCCACTACCACCACTTCGTCGGCGCCTGACGCCACGTCGTTTCCGCCTCCTGACCCTGTCAGGTAGAGATCCTTTTGCGGGATTTTGGTACTGTTGATATTGCCGCGACAATCGATCTGTGCCGCACCAAGGGCACCCAGGCATTTTCCGGGGTTTCCCTGTACCATAATCCCCAATATGCCGAATATATCGCTATAGAACTCTCCTGTGGGGATATTACGATTGGAAAACAGGAAAGAGTCTCCTGGCAGGGGCACATACCCGTAGAGGCCGGCCTCGGTCATCAGAGTGACACTTTGCCCTTCTTCATGCAGCATGTAATAAGCAAGCCAGCTTGCAACGTGTGAAGCGCCAACGCCTGTCAGTATATGGTCAAACTTTTTTTCTATAACTAATTTCTTAATCTGCCTGGCGGCAATAACAATCATTTTTTCTTCTGCTGTGGGCTGGGCCGGTTTATTAAGAAAATCCTTTTCCAGCAGCTGTGTCTGCCAGGCAGAAGAATATACCTTCCCTTTTAAAGCCGACAGGCGTTCGTATCCTACTTTTTTAAGGTAATCCTCATGGCCGCTGCAGCTTAATATCCACTGCTCCAGCCATTCTTTAAATTTAGACTCGTCACGGCAAACCTCGCGGGCATTGACTAAAAACTCTTTATCTTCAGCGTAGCCCCCGGCTTCCTGCGGGAAGTGGGGATGGCCGGAAGGATGGGAGCCATAAGGAGCTTCCACCACTGCTTTGACGATGGCTGCCGGTATGCGTATGTGTTCCCTGTATTTTAAAACTTCTTCAGTGCTGACAATTCTTTCAGCTGAGACAATTACCCCTTCCCGGGAGGCCAGGGCGCCGTAAACATTGCCTGATAAGGGGATATTTACTACTGTATTGCCCTGCTCATCCGCCATCCAGCCGTGCACTATGCAGATATCCGGGTTAAGTGCGCGTACCAGGCCCACAGTGGTATTATCAAACGGCTCTTTGAATTCGTGGAAATTGGGATTGTTTTCGGCAATGGAACTCCCCATGATTGACTTGGTGGGAAAAAAAGGAAGTCCAAGCGCTCCTGCCATCAGCCTCAGTGTCAGTGTCAGCATGGTCCATTCTTCAACCTTTATCTTCTTGTCAGCATAAGCTTTCTGGAGAATACGGTTCGGTGAAGGGGCAGGATAAGGATCGCCCAAAAATGTAGTTATTATTTTATCCACCATGTTGCCGTATACCATGGGAGCCAGTGTGGTGGCATAGCCTCCGTACATAATTAAATTAAACTTGGGATCTTTGCCATAAAACTGGCGGATTAATTCATATAAAACGGCAAAAGGATACCCGAGGGGATAGGGTTTATCGCCGACTTGAATAGTCTGCCCAGGCCTGATGTGTAAACGGACAGCCTCCGGTATTGTTGTAACTTTGCCGGCAGGCCGGCAGTTTCTTGCCATAGCCTGCTCTACCCATTGCAGCTTTTCAAACATATAAGATTCCTCCTTTAGCGTTAGCCAAAATACTGAATAGTAGCATCCGGATAGACGGCCACTTTGGGCGCGCCGTCAAATTTGCCGGAGAGCAGCTCTAAAACCTCATCCCATGTCCTTGCCCATTCAATTATTTCTTCAGGGCCGTACCAGGCTTCATCAGCCTTGAAGACAAAGGGAGAGTACACAATTATTCTTTTAAGATGTGCCGGCCGTCTCCGCTTGCTGTACATACGGCCCCCGAGGTCGCTGCCGAAACATCCTATAAGATAATGGGGAATTTGTCCTTCAGGCGTATGGGTGATTATTACCACATCACCCCCCTCTTTTTTCAGGGACTGTATGCCAAGATTAAGCGCGATGGCTGCCTCGTTTACCTTGGCATGGGCATTTACCACGGCAATATCACAGTCTTCTTCTCTTACTGTTTTATACAGCTCCTTGCCCAGTTCTATGCCTGCCTCGTGCACCTTTTCTGCGTCTCCCACAAAGAGAGCCACAGTTTCACGTCTCGTGTTTACCAGGGCATCAATTTTAATATCCAAACCCACCATGCGGCATGCTTCGTTTATATCCAGCCGCATAATGTTGTCTTCATATTTACCCAGGCCCGCTGTGGGATGAAGCCCCGACATACCTGGTTTTGCAATTAATTTATGATTGTCTTCGATGGTATCCATGGAAGCAACTCCCGGCAGTATTATTTTGCCGCCGCCACCAAAGCCGTTTAACGGGTGTGGGGTAACAGAGCCGATTGCTATTTTCAGGTCGCATCCCATTAAACCCGCGTTTATCGCCACTTTTGTTCCCCGTGAAGTAAAGCCCAGGGTTACACAGTTTTCATAAGGATTGTGATTGTAGACGCGGTAGTTGCTGACAATATCCTCACCAAGTTTTTTTGCCAGTTGTTCCCGTGTCATGGCGCCATGAGCTCCCAGGGCTGCAATAAACCTGATCTGGTTTTCCTTTATTCCCGCTGCTTCAAGTTCTTCCAGAACAAAAGGTATTATTTCATGCGCTTTTGTCGGACGGCTCAAATCATCAAAAACGATGGCCACTTCTTTTTTGTCTTGTGCCAATTCCCTTATCCGCCGGGTGCCAAGAGGATTGTCAAAGCTTTGACGCATTTTTTCCTTATCCAATGGCTCCCTGGCACAGCCGCTCATTCTTTGTACGGAAATATCCCACTGTTCAGGAAAAGCCAGTTCCAGCTCTGTATCACCGTACCAGGCCATCTGGGGCACTACTACTTTTGTCACCACACTACCTCCTCTGCTACTAGACTATTCAGGCTTGCGGCGCACCATAACTTTCATGTCGCCTTTTTGTACTGTTTTGCCGTGCTGGTTAATCAGTTCAACCTGACGGATAACAATGCCGCGGTCGTTTTTTGAGGTTTCGCGCTTTTCCTTGATTGTGGCCCTGGCATAGACTGTGTCACCGAAAAAGATAGGGCCGGTAAAGTCCCAGGTCAGGCCCAAAAAGGCAATTGTGGTACCTTCGGCAAGACCCAGCCGGGAAAGAAGGCCGCTGGTTACAGACAATCCCAAAAGGCCATGGGCTATTGGCTTGCCAAACAGTGTCCGGCTGCAAAACTCAGTATTGGTGTGGAGTTGGTTATAGTCTCCGGAGAGCCCGGCAAATGCCATAACATCACTCTCTGTTATAGTTCTGCCGGGGCTGATGAACTCCTGGCCAATCTCAAAATCTTCAAAATAATAAGCCATTAACTATACCTCCGTTCGCGTTTTAAATAATATTGTTTATTGTCCGCCGTTAATGTGATGGGAAAAGATTGCCGCCCCCAGTGCCCCTGTGATTTGAGGGTTAAAACCAACCTTGACTTCACAGCCTGTGATTCTGGCCAAAGCTTCAATCATGCCCTGATTTTTGGCTACTCCACCTGTAAAAACTATTTCTTTTGCATCTGCTATATGCTGCTTGGCAAGTGAGTAAACCCGCCTGGCAACTGCGTTAAAAATCCCGGCCACTATTTCATTTTCTGCTGTCCCTCTTGAAACATGGTTTATAACCTCGCTCTCCGCAAACACAGTACAGACACTGGTTATCTCCACGCTACCGCCGGCAGAAAAGGCGGCAAGGCCGAATGCATCAAGGTCCATCTGGAAAATATTCGCCATTAATTCCAGATAACGCCCTGTACCGGCGGCACACTTGTCATTCATGGCAAAATTTAAAACTCTGCCCTCTTTGTCAAGCTTTATTACTTTAAAGTCCTGCCCGCCTATATCGATAATCACCCGGCAGTCAGGAAAAAGCCAGTGCACGCCTTTGGCGTGGCAGCTTATTTCAGACACTGTTTTTATTGCCAGCTTAATATTTTCGCGCCCATAGCCCGTAGCAACCAGGCACTGCAGGTCATGCTCTGTTTTATCCGCTTCCTCAAACCACAGTTCAAGCACTTTTTGTGCAGATCTCAGCGAGTTGCCCCCGGTGGGGACAACATAATACCTGTCAATTTTTTCATCCTGCATCACAACCAGTTTAGTTGATGTAGAACCACTGTCCAGCCCGGCAACATACCCCATAGTTCTCAGCTCCCCTTGCTGTAATTTTGAACAGAGTATGCAATGCAATTACTCCAGCATTTCCAGAAATGCCTGCACCCTGTTCTTGACTGCTTCCACGTTGCCGAGGGTATAGTCGTCGTTTATAAGGAGCATGGGAATTCCATGGTCATTAAGATAGTCACGCAAGTCGGGATAATCTAGTTTATGGGGATCACAAAAAGTAAGCGCATACCCAATCACGCCTTGGACGTTATATTCACGGATAAGGTCTAAAACATAGCTGAAGCGCTCTCTGGATGGCCCATGGTCAGTGCGAGGGCAGCGGAAATCCCTGAAGTAAGTGTTGGTCAGGCCGCGCATGACACCCTCTGAGGTATCAATCTGGGCAAGAGCAGTTCTGGTTCCTATACAAAGATCGTCGCTGACCACATGAGCTCCGGTTTGCTCAATAATTTCCAGGAATTTTATATCGTCAATAATGCAACCCCAGACGAGGACTCTGGGCAGTTCTTTTTTAACAGTTTCCCTGGCGGCTGCTTCTTCTTTTATTTTCTTTAGGAGTACATTGAATTCCTCGGGAGGAGTGCAGGATTGTGCCAGCAATATCTGGAGCATCTCCACACCGCTCAATTTGGGTGGTTGCGTTTTTCTCAGCTCATAGAGCTCTTTGATTAAACGCCTGTTGTCGTTGCTAAGTTGTATAGCGGAAATTATCTGCTCTTCTGATATTTTCTGGCCGCTGTGTTTTTCAAGGCTTTCTTTAAAGAATGTGAGTTCTCTTTCAAAAAAGTCCAGCGACCAGGGGACAACCTGGTGGGGGACATTAAACAGGTAGCTGAAATTGGGATTATTATAGTACTTCCAGAGACCGTATATCCTCTGTACCATATCGCAGCTGTGCGGAATCACGCGGCCCTCCAGAAAATCATGCCTGCCTTTTAATCCCTGTTCAAAACAGTTTCTTACATATGGGCAGCCATATGGCTCAACATAGCGGTTAGCCTCTACGATGTCATCACCCAGCTGTCCCGTAATACGGTATGGTATCATACCGGCGGCAGAAATAATTTCAGGCGGCGCAAAATGGCAGAGATAGCCTATTATCTTTTTCTCTTTGCTCAGTTCCCTTGCCCGGGCATCCCTGTTTTCATAAATACTCTTCACCTGTGCCAATCCGGATTCATTATTCATTTTTGTTTCATCCCCCTTGTGCAAAATAAAAAAAATTATGAATAGTTTGTACAATATTAGTCTGAAACTCATCCAGATTAATCAAGGCCTTCTCCTCCCGTCGTGACAATGCCCAACGGCCGGTAAATAGAAGTTTAATTTAACTTAACAGTCTGGCAAAAGCACGCCCCATGATAATATCGACTTCTTCCTGTGTAAAACTAAAGTCATGGGTATCAGGCCCTCTCAGTGCTTTAATCCACTTGTCAACAGGACATACCCCGTTTAAATATGGCCCGTCTGTCCCAAAAAAGACACGCCACGGCCCGATATGGTCCACAATTTTTCTCAGCATGCCGTAAAATGAAGTCGGGTCACTTAAATATTTTCTCTGCAGTCCTGATATATCAACATTACAATTTGGCTTAACGTTGCAGACCATCAGGGCCTCTTCCCACCAATCATGACCGCAGTGCGCCATAATAATAGGCAACGAGGGGAAGTCACCGGCTACATCGTCCACATACACCGGGCGTGCAAATCTTGACTTCAGCGGTCCCGGTTGGCCTCCGGTGTGGATGAGAACAGGCACTTTGTACTCAACACACTTCTCATAAAGGGGGTAGACAATCTGGTCATAAGGAAAAAAGCCTGCAGCGGGATGAAGCTTAAGTCCCTTTAGGCCCCAGTCTTCAACGGCACGCGCAAAAAGCTCTGTTGCTTCCTTCCGCCTGGGGTCAATGGTAAAAAACCCGGTTAAACGGTCGGGAAACCGTTTAACCGCGGCGGCTACTGCCTTATTTTGTTCTGCCATAGGCACCCCGGGCTCTCCGGTGGCGAGCCCGTAGTCAAGAGCAAAGATACAAGAACGGTCCACCCCTGCTGCGTCCATGGTCGCTATCAGTTTATTTCCTGTGGAATCAAACAATCTTGTTTTCATGGGGGCAAGTAATGCTAAGGGATCGGCAGGTTCGCCGCTGACTTTACCAGCACCAGTGGCGGCAACTCTGGCTATACCAAACAAAAAACTGTCATGAATCCACCCTTCATCCACAAGATGGACATGAGAATCGATATTCACCTGAAAACCTCCCGTGTCAATTATGCAATGTCAAAGCTGTCAAGCCCTTTTTAGGCAAAGGCTTCCGGGACTGATTTAAGTGTTTCATAGCAAAAGACCGGCCCGTCTTTGCACACATACAGGTTTCCTGCATTGCAGCGCCCGCACTTGCCAAAACCGCACTTCATCCTGTTTTCAAGGGTTGTGTAAATTTGCTTGTCGGCAAAATTAAGCTTTTTTAAGTTTTGCAGCACAAAGTTGATCATTACCGGCGGCCCGCAGGTTATGGCAATGGCGTTTTCAGGCGAGGGATTGACATCCATCAGCAATGACGGAACAAATCCCACATAATGGGGCCACTCTTCCTCTTTGATGTCAATGGAAAGATTGCAGCTCACATCGCCAGAGCTGCCCATGTCTTCAAATTCACGCTTAAAGCAAAGGTCCGCAGAGGTCCTGGCGCCATAGATGATATTCAGGCTGCCATAGTCATCCCTGTTTGCTTTTACATATTCAATAATCGGGCGCAGTGGCGCCTGGCCTATACCCCCGCCAATAGTTATGATATTTTTTCCTTTCCACTCATCCACCGGGAAATTATTGCCGTAAGGACCCCTCACTGTCATTTTATCGCCCTTTTCCAGTTCGTGCAGCGCTTTTGTCACTTTACCGGTGCGCATTACAGAAAAACGGAGGAACTTACCCTCTGTAGGTGAACAGGAGATGGAAATCATGCTTTCACCAATACCGAGCACTCCGATGATGGCGCACTGTCCGGGCAGGTGACTCCAGTTATATCTTAATTCCTCATCATCAAGGACCACTTTAAATGTCTTGATACAGCGGTCGCCAAGGGTTTCAAACCAGGTATCTTCTACAGTTGCAATGTAGGGCTTGTATGGATTAGTATTCATAATGCCTCCCCAACCTTCGATAAAATGTTAAGAATATCGATATTGACAGGACAGAGATTAATGCACCTTCCACAGCCCACGCAGGCTATAACATTAAATTTATCTACAAAATAGGAGTACTTGTGGTTTATCCTGTTACGCGTACGCTCCCTGCGTGTGGGTCGTGGGTTGTGGCCGGAAGCATGAAGGGTGTACTCCGGAAACATGCAGGAGTCCCATGTCCGGCACCTGCGGCTGTCGCAGCCTTCCGACTCATCCTGAATATCAAAGCAGTGGCAGGTTGGGCAAAGATAGGTGCAGATACCGCAGCCAAGACAGCTCTCAGACACTTCCGCCCACAAGGGGTCTTCCCACAGGCGCGGCAGCCCGGCTGGAATGGGGCCTGTGTCAGGCGCCTGCCTTGTAATCTTATTTACCGCTGCTGCATGGAGTTTTTCAGCCGCATCTTTGTCTTCTTTTACAGATTCTTCAAGCAGTCCTTCTGCACTTTGACAAAGTGTTTGACCTTTCTCTGTGAGAACTTCAAGCAGGTAACCGTCCCCGAGGTCTGTCATCAATACATCCAAGCCCTCTTTGGAGGCGGGGCCGCCTCCCACAGACGAGCAAAAGCAGTTGACACAGGGCTCAAGACAGGCCAAACCCACAAGAGTTAAGTCCGCCCGCTTCTGCAAATAATAGGGGTCATCAACATCCCAGGAAAAAACATTGTCAACTATAACCATCGCCCTGGCATCACATGGGCGAACGCCAAGCATTACCGCCTTACCTTCCTGCACAGGAGCTTCCAAGTCTGTCTTCCCCAGTTCAAATCTAAGCAATGTTTCTGTCTGCGGGAAAACTACACTTTTAGGCGGGATGGTGGTATTAGCGGCAGCTAAATTGACATTACTTCCCTTGGCAACCGGAGCAAACACAAGCGCCTCTCCTCTTTTTTGGGGAGCGTAGACAGTCTGCTCAGAAATCGCTGCAATAAAATCAGCAAGCTTGTCTTTGTTAATTTTCATAAGCTTATATCACCACCTAAAGTATAAAGTTTTCCTTGTCATCAGGACGGTAGCCCACAAGGGGCGGTTTAGCTTCCACGTCTACTCCGGGCTCAAAGCCGAATTTCTCAGTTACTTCTTTAGTAAGTTTCCTGTTTAACTTGGTAATTGGTATATTGACAGGGCAAACCCTCTCACATTCTCCGCATTCAATACAGCGCCCGGCCAGATGAAAAGCTCTTGCCAGATGGTAGGCAGTATTTTCCGAAATATTAACCGAGCGGTTTACCCAGGTGGGATTTAACTTGTCGAGTATGCACTCCTGGCAGTAGCACATGGGACAGACATTGCGGCATGAGTAGCACCTTATACAGCTGGAGAACTTATCCTGCCAGAATGACCATTTATCCTTTGTACTCTTCTTTTCCAACTCCGCCACATCGGCAAAGCTTTCATTGCCTCTTGCTGCTACTTCTTCCCGCAGATTTATATCGGCAAGCACTGGGTTTGGATAGCGGCAGGTCAGGCACTTTTGGGTCAGCAGTTCCTCTCCCACAACTTCTGTTTTCCCCTCCGGGAAGCAAAGGCTGATTTTACCGTTCTCCCACCGCGCCTCCACCTGCCCAAAGGTACCCGGATATTTTTCTTCCAGTTTGCTTTGGTCTACTACCCCCTCACAGGGGCAGCCGATGATATATACGCTCTCTCTCTCTATCCCCTGCTCAACCAACTGCTGCACCACAGCACGGCTGTCGCAGCCCTTTACCATGACAGCAACTTTACGGGTATCAGGCTGCTGCCCCCGGGGGACGGGACGCTTTTCCGCCAGGGTAAGATAGGTGGCAAGGTTGTTGCTGCAAAGAGGAGAAAATATTAACTCCTCTGCTTCCTCTGGTTTTCTTACAAAGTGAGGGGAAACACGAAAGCCATATGTGCCCTGTCTCCATCCGATAAGATATTTAATATCATCGCGAGAGACGGTGTTTTTGGCTATATCCCTTATTTTTTCAAGGTTTATCAAGGCTCCTCATCCTCCTCCTACCAATCAATCTTGTTCCTGCGAAACTCAGTGAAGGGCCCCGCTTCTTTTGCCTTGTCCACAACCCCAGAAACAACTTCTTTCCATTTTGCGCCTTCTGAAGCTGAAACCCAGCTCATATTGAAACGGCGGGCATCCACTCCCACATATTCCAGTAACTCTTTCATCACTGAGAATCTGCGGCGGGCATAGAAGTTTCCTTCCATATAGTGACAGTCGCCGGGATGGCAGCCTGAGATCAAGACACCGTCAGCACCCTGCTGTAATGCATTGACAACAAACAGAGGATTCACCCTGCCGGAACACATTACCCTGATTACATTAAGGTTTGGGGGATATTCTATTCTGCTTGTACCGGCAAGGTCAGCACCGGCATAAGAGCACCAGTTGCATAAAAAGGCAACAACATTTGGTTCAAGATTTTCACTCATTATTTACCCCCCAATACTGCTATTTGCTGCAATATCTGGCTGTCCATAAAGGACTTCTGCTGGATTGAACCAGACAGGCAGCCTGCTGCACAAGCGCCACAGCCCTTGCAAAGAGCCTCATTAACCCTGGCCACCAGGACCTCGTTCCCCATCTTGTTAACAGTTACCAGTTCGACCGCGGTGTAAGGACAGATTTCCACACAGTAGCCGCAGCCTCGGCAGGTTGCTTCGTTGACAAAAGAAATCTGGGCATGCACTTTAACCTTGCCGCTTGCCATGAGAACAAGCGCTGACGAGGCAGCGCCCTTTGCCTGGGCTACAGTATCGGGAATATCTTTTGGCCCCTGGGCACATCCTGCCAGGAACACTCCTTCGGTAGCTGTATCCACCGGGGCAAGCTTGGGGTGCGCCTCTAGGAAAAAGCGGTCAGATGACTGGGACAGACGCAGCAAGTCGATTACTTCTCTGGCGTCCTTGCGCGGCTCAAGGCCCACTGCCAGTACCACCATATCGACTTCATCCTCAAGAGGAGTAGAGTTTAAGGTGTTTTCCACCTTTATAACCAGCTTACCGTTTCTTTTGAATATCTCAGACGGATTGCCCCGTATATAGCGGACTCCCTCCCGGCGCACCCTGTCATAAAACTCTTCAAACCCCTTGCCAAAGGCCCTCACGTCCATGTAGTAGACTTTTACATTGGCCTCAGGTATTTTCTCCTTGACCAGGTGAGCCAGTTTTGCTGTGTACATGCAACAAACTCTGGAACAATACTCATTCCCCGTGGATTTATCCCGTGACCCCACGCATTTGATAAATGCTATATCCCTGGGGATAACTTCTCCTTCCCCTTTTCCCAGCACAATTTTTCCGCCTGTGGGTCCCGAAGCAGAGATTAAGCGTTCCATTTCAAGTCCTGTGAGTACATTATCATAGTCACTGTAGCCGTACTCCGGTTTTCTGGCAGCATCAAACACATCAAAGCCTGTGGCGACTATCACAGTACCCACTTTAAACTCTTTTATTTCGTCCTTTTGTTCAAAGTCAATGGCGCCCGGGGCACAGGCATCGGCACATTTTGGTGATTTTCCACATTTACCCCTTGTCAGCATGAGGCATCTTTGCGGGTCAATTGTATACTTGGCGGGGACAGCCTGCGGGAAAGGCAGGTAAACGGCGGACCTGTTGCCAAGCTCCATATTAAACTCACTGGGAACTCGCCCTGCCAGCCTGCACTCCTCAGCACAAACACCGCAGCCTGTGCACTTTTCAAAGTCCACAAAGCGGGCTTTTTTACGTACTTCCACGTTAAAATTACCCACATAGCCGCTGATTTTCTCCACCTGAGAGTAAGTCATCAGTTCAATATTAGGGTGGCTCGCCACGTCGACCATTTTTGGTGTAAGAATACAGGCGGAGCAGTCTAAGGTTGGAAATGTCTTGTCAAGCTGAGACATTTTACCGCCAATGGATGGGGTTTTTTCCACCAGGTATACCTTAAAGCCTGCACCCGCTATATCAAGGGCTGCCTGTATACCGGCAATGCCGCCGCCGATAATCAAAGTGGCAGGCTCAACGCTGACTTCCTTTTCCTGCAGAGGCTCAAGCAACCTCGCCTTGGCAACAGCCGCAGAAACCAGTTTTTTAGCCTTGGCTGTTCCTTCGCTTTTATCCTTGTGTACCCAGGAGCACTGCTCCCTGATATTGGCTATCTCCAGGTAGTAGGGGTTGAGTCCCGCCCCTGCCAGGGCCCTGCGAAAAGTTAGCTCATGCATCCGTGGTGAACAGGCGGCCACCACAACCCTGTTTAACCCGTTTTTTTTGATATCTTCTTTGATCAGCAACTGTCCCGGGTCAGAGCACATATAGGAGTAGTCGCGGGCAACTTCAACATAAGGCAGCTGCTTTGCATACTCAGTAAGCTCATTAACATCAACGGTCTTGGAAATATTGACTCCACAGTGGCAAACATACACGCCAATTTTCGGTTTATTGTTCATACTCAAATTCATCCTCCACCTAATTAGCTACGCTGTGCCAACTTATTTATTTCCTTAACTCTTTCAGTTTTTCTGTTAATTTGGGGACAACCTTAAAGAGGTCATCCACAATCGCATAGTCGGCAACTGAAAAAATCGGCGCGTTGGGGTCCTTGTTAATGGCAATAATAGTTTTGGCTGATTTCATCCCCGCCAGGTGTTGGAATGCGCCTGAAATACCGATGGCTATATAGACTTTGGGTTTTACAGTTTTGCCTGAGGTGCCGACCTGGCGGTCATGGGGCAGCCATCCAGCGTCGGTGGCAGCACGTGAACCGGCAACAACAGCATTTATTGAGGAGGCCAGTTCATTTATCAGCGCCATATTTTTTTCTTCCTTGATACCACGCCCAACTGCCACCAGCACATCAGCCTGAGTTATATCGACATCGCCGGCTATGGCCTCTATATATTCAACAAACTTGCGGTACTGGATATCTTCCTTGAGGGGAGATTCTATCTTTTCAACAGCGCCTTTTTTTGATGGTTCATCGGCGAGGAATGATGATTCCCTCACAGTAACCAGGTAAGGGGCCTGCCCTTTAAAAATAAAGTCAGCATTAACTTTGCCCTGGTAGTAAAGCCTTACCGGGACAAGCTTGCCGTCAGCTGCTCCCAGTCCTACAATATCGGGTACAAACGGCATATTCAGCTCCACAGCCAGCGCCGGAGCCATGTCGACACCCTGGGTTGTGTGCGCCACCATCACCAGTTCGGGGCTGTACTGTTTAATTAATTCACTCATTACTTTCTGATAAGCTTCGGAATTATAGTTGGCGAAGAGAGGATCGTCCACAAAAAGGACTTTATCACTGTAACCTGCCAGTTTTTCTGCAAATGAGCCAACTCCACTGCCAATCAGGACAGTTACTATCTCACCGCCAAGCTGTGGCGCCACTTTAGACGCCGCAGTGAGCATCTCAAAACTTACCTCACGCAATTCATTACAGCGGTGTTCTGCCAGGACAAGAATGTCACCCATTACAACAGGCCCCCTTTCACCAGTTTGGCAGCCATTTTCTCTGCCTTCTCCTCCGGTTCACCCTCAATAATTTCCGCGTTGGAGACTACTTCAGGAATGTATAGCTTCTGCAGTTCAACCATGGAATTTGCTGCATTCACTGAATTTTCATCAAGGCCAAGGTCTTCGAGCTTTAGCACTTTAAGCTCTTTCCTTTGAGCTTCCCTTAAGCCGCGAATCGGAGAATAACGCGGCACATTGATACCTGTCTGAATTGTAAGTACAGCCGGCAGTACTATTTCCACCACTTCGGAGAGGCCGCCTTCCAGTTCCCTCTGCACTTTTACTATGCCGTCGCCAACTTCAACTTTTTTGACCATGGCAGCATGGGGCACACCAAGTTCCTCTGCCAGTGCAACACCGACTGACATATTGCTGTCATCACTGGACATGCACCCTGTGAGAACGAGGTCGAATTCATCGCTCTTAATAACCGCGGCCAGAACCCTGGCTGCCTGCAGCGGATTCTGATAATTAATACGCGGGTCATCAACACGGATGGCGCTATCTCCACCCTTGGCCAGCGCCATGCGTATCATCACATCAGCATCCTGTGGCCCCATGCAGATAAATTTGACTGTTCCTCCACCGGCCTCTTTAATCAGTACTGCTTCTTCCACCGCGTAGTTGTCAGCATCATTAATGCCAAAGGAGAACCTGCTGCTGTCAACGCCCTTTCCGGTCGGGTCTATTTTTATTTCCGCTTCCGAGGTATCGGGGACTCTTTTGATACACACAAATGTTTTCATACTGACTCCACCTCCTGATTCGCTATTTTCGGATTATTGTTATTAATGTTTTAAAGATTGATCAGTTGCTGTGCCAGCCGGATTACCCGGCAACTTCACCGAGGATTTCCAATATATCGGCTACCTTCATTTCCTCTTCCAGTCCCTTTGCCTTAAGCGCATCATCAAGTGTGAGGACACAGAACGGACAGGCAACCGCCAGTATATCAGCACCGAGTTCTCTGGCATTTTTAACCCTTGTTTCCGCCAGGCGCTCTTTGCGGGATTCTGTCTCCACCCACATTTTGCCGCCGCCGCCTTCACAGCACAGGCTGCGCTCCCTCTTACGGTCAAACTCAAGGACACTGACACCGGGGATCTTGCTTAAGATAAAGCGCGGTTCATCAAAAACATTATTCTGTTTGCCAAGGTAGCACGGGTCATGAAAGACAATCTTGCTTTGCAGTTCTTTTGTCAGCACAATTTTTTCGTCTTTCAGAAGCCCGGCACAAAGCTCTGTGTAGTGTAAGACGTCTGCTTTTAGCTGCGGGTACTGGTTTTTAAAGGTTGAATAGCAATGGGGTGAAACTGTGACAATTCTTTTGGCGTCATAACCGTTGAGCAGTTCAGTGTTATCTTCCACCATCATCTCAAACAGGCCCGCTTCCCCCAGATTGTACACTTCACTTGAACAGCAGGTTTCCTGCTCCCCGATTAAACCATAATCAATGCCTGCTTTATTCAGGATTTGTATCAGGTTGCGGGCAATACCCTGCAGCTTGGGGTCATAAGCGACCGTACAACAGACAAAGATGAGATTTTCAACGCTTTCACCAGGCTCGGCTATTTTTGCGTCAAGGCCGTCTTTCCAATCCATGCGCGTTGCTTTGGGCTTATCCCAGGGGTTGCCCTCCTGGAAAACACTCTCCAGCGCATCCCTGACAGTGGGTTGAATGACACCGCTTTCCACAAGGATGCCCCGCAGGCCTATCAACACCTCCACAGGCTTAAGGCCTTTCGGGCATCTGACAGCACATGTGTTGCAGGTGGTGCAATCCCAGATTTCGGGAAGTTTTGCCAGTTCGTCCAGCATACTTTCGTCAATTGAATCGTAAACAAAGCGGCGGACATTTAGGTTGGTACGTACTGTTACCGGGCAACCACCGGTACACCTTCCGCACTGGATGCATCCCAGCAAGTCATGTTTCTCGATAAAACTTTGAATCTCTGAGTTCATGCTTTTTACCTCACTATCTCAACATGGGTTTTCAGCACTAAACAAAACAGGATGGCTATTAAACAAAAGCGGGAATACCAAGCTCGATATTGCCGATAATCAACTGCTGAATCTGTGATGTCCCCTCATAAAGTGTGTTGATGCGTGCATCCCTGTAAATTCTCTCCACAGGATATTCAGATGAGAATCCGTAGCCGCCGAATACCTGTATGGCATTGTAAGCAACCCTGTTGACCATTTCACTGCAGTAATATTTAGCCATTGAGGTCTCGCGTGTATTAACAACGCCTTTGTTTTTCATATGGCCGGTCCTGTAGACAAGCAGCCTGCCGCATTCCACGTCTAATGTCATATTTGTGATTAGCTGCTGCACCAATTGATGTCCGGCAATAGGCTTGCCAAACTGCACCCTTTGCTTGGCATGCTGCTTTGCATAGTCCAGCGCAGCCTGCGCTGAGCCCACACATCCTGCGGCCACAGTATACCTGGCGTTATCGAGAGCGGCAAGGGCAACCCGGAAACCTTTGCCCACTTCTCCCAGGACATTCTCTTTAGGAACCCGCACGTTGTTCATAATAATCTCACCGGTATTGGAGGCACGGAGCCCCAATTTGCCGTGGATATCCTGGGTGGAAAAGCCCGGAGTATCATGGTCGACCAAAAATGCTGTGATACCTTTGGCGCCGGCGGCCCTGTCAGTTTTGGCGAAGATAATTGACACATTTGCTATCCCTGCGTTTGTAATCCACATTTTATTACCGTTTAAAATATAGAAGTCCCCATCCTTATCTGCGGTGCTGGAAAGGCTGCCTGCATCACTGCCTGAGTCGGGTTCAGTCAGGCCATAGCAGCCTATTATTTCACCCATGGCCAAGCCCGGCACATATTTTCTTTTCTGTTCTTCGTTGCCCCAGGCCAAAATTGTTTTGGTTACAAGCGAGATCTGAACAGAATATGTGCCCCGCATTGAGGAGCAGCCATAACCCAGTTCCTCAGCGACTATGGCGTGTGTGATATAATCCATACCACTGCCGTCATACTCCTCCGGGATGGATGTGCCGAGTATGCCTATCTCACCCATCTTCTTCCAGACATGCCAGGGAAACTTTTCTTCTTTGTCCCACTCACCTGCGAAGGGAGTGATCTCTTTCTCCACAAACTCTTTTACTAATTTTTTTACCGCCAGCTGCTCTGAATCAAGGTCAAAGTTCATTATTTTCTACCTCCGTTAATTAAGCTTCATAGGAACAGGGGGATTCTGCGTGTAATCATAAAAGCCCTTTTTCACTTTACGCCCTAAATAACCTGCATTACTCATTTTCTCAAGCAGGTAACAGGGACGGTAGCGAGGATCTCCCAATTTTTCATAAAGATTCCTCGTTTTTGCCAGGTGCACGTCTATTCCTATTAAGTCAATCAGTTCAAGCGGGCCCATGGGCTGATTTGCACCCATTTTTAGTGCTTTATCAATATCAGCCACACCACCGATACCTTCCTCCAGCACCCATACAGCTTCATTAAGCAGAGCCGCCAAAACCCTGCTGGCGATGCCGGCGATACCTTCTTTGGCAGTAACCACTGGTTCTTTGCCGAGAAATTCAACAAACTCAGTGACCCGGCTAACTATCTGAGGGTCAGTGGCAAGCCCGGGCATAACTTCAACAAGCTTCATTACCACTGCAGGGTTAAAGAAATGCATCCCAATGACACGGCTTGGATTTTTTGTCGCGGAAGCTATCTCAGAGATGGAACACGCGGTTGTGTTTGTAGCCAGAACCACATTGGCAGGAGTCATCTCATCAAGCTGAGCAAATATTTTTTGTTTTACTCCCACATTTTCCACAATTGCTTCTATAACAAAATCTGCGTTTGCAGCTTCTTTTATATCGGTTGAGGCTTTAATGCGGCTGAGAATACCGTCGACCTCACTTGCTGACATTTTCCCTTTCTCTACCCTGGCATCCAGTCCTTTTTTTAAATTTTGAATGCTGCGCGTAACGACTGAATCATCAACATCAACCAATATTACTTCAATGCCTTTTTGCGCCATAACCTGGGCTATTCCTGCTCCCATAATTCCTGCTCCCAGGACAAAACCCTTTTTCACATCCACGCTTGTATCTCCTCTCTGTTTAATTTAATCTTTCAACAATAATCGCAAGCCCCTGCCCGCCTCCGACGCAGGCGCTGACAAGGCCGAGGCTCTTGTCATATGCCTTCATGGCATGAAGCAGTGTTGTGGTTATTTTTGCACCCGTGGCGCCAACCGGATGGCCCAGGGCTATGGCGCCGCCGTGGACATTAACAATATCCCTGTCCCATTTCATTTCTCTTTCGCAGGCCAGGTACTGTGCGGCAAAGGCCTCGTTGAGCTCGATCAGGCCGATATCGCCAAGCTTCAGGCCCGCCCTCTCCAGGGCAACAGGTATAGACGCAACCGGCCCGATGCCCATATACTTCGGCTCCACACCCGCTGCAGCGTAGGAGCGTATTGCCGCCATCGGGGCCAACCCAAGCTCTTTTGCTTTTTCTTCAGACATAATCACCATGGCTGAAGCAGAGTCGCAAAGGGAGCAGGCATTGCCCGCAGTTACACTGCCGTCTTTTTTGAAAACGGGGGGCAGTTTGCCCATGCCTTCCAAAGAAGCATCTGCGCGGGGAATCTCTTCTTCAGCAACGATTGTGGTTTTCTTTTTCTGTATAATTTCCACAGGAATGGTTTCTTCATTAAATCGGCCTTCGGCTATGGCTTTAATCGCTTTTTGATGGCTCTCCATGGCAAACTGGTCCTGCTCTTCTCTGCTGATGCTGTATTTCTCCACCAGAAGTTCGGCTGTGTTACCCATCAGCATCCCTGCCAGCGGGCACATAAAGCCGTCTTTGTGCAGAATATCGTATGAAGTCATATCTCCCATGCGTGCTCCCCAGCGTGCTGCAGGCAGCACATAAGGAACATTGGAAGCCGACTCCGCGCCCCCGGCGATAACCACGTCGGCATCGCCGCAGATGATTGATTTAGAGGCTTCAATAATTGCCTGCAGGCTTGATGCACAGCGAATATTTACTGTAAATGCGGGCACCTTTACCGGCAAGCCGGCTTTTACTGTCACAAGCCTGGCAACATTGGGCCCGATGCCTGCCTGCCATCCGTTGCCGAATACCAACTCATCAACTTGCTCGCCTGAGATGCCGGCTCTTTTTACAGCTTCAGCCACTGCTGCCGCGCCAAGGTCAACAGCACTTAAGCTGCTCAAAGCTCCTCCGAATCTGCCCCCGATTGTACGCACTGCACTAACTATTACCGGTTTTCTCATAATGACCCGGAAATCCGGGGATCCCTCCTCTTATTTTAAAATTTAGAATACTTAATGTGAAATATAAGCAAAAAAAATTTATGCCTATATGTGAAACGAGCTCTGGGGCTTGCGTCCACATAATAACAAAGCCTACCTCAGAGATAACTGCTCTTAAGTAAGTCCGATATGCGGCAGCATTTGCAATGTTGACAGCATATCGGACTTATTCAGTTACAAAACTTAAAACAGTATTAATGTTTCTCCATAAAAGCCTGCTTTCCTTCTTTTTGCTCCCGATTGATAAAGAAAGTACTAGCTCTTTTTCATCATCTGGGCAGCAATGACCATACGCTGGACTTCAGAGGTACCCTCATAGAGACGGGTAATGCGTGCATCCCGGAAGATTCTTTCAATAGGCATTTCCTTCATATAACCCATCCCGCCGAAAATCTGTACGGCCTTGTCAGCCACACGGTTATAGACTTCGGTCGCGAATAGTTTAGTCAGTGCCGCGTCTTTTATAATGTTCATCCCCTGGTCTACTTTCCATGCTGTCTGGTAGGTCAAAGCCTTTGCTGCCTGAGTCTCCATTTCCATGTCGGCCAGCATCCACTGGATAGCCTGGTTCTCAATGATGGGTTTTCCGAACTGTACTCTCTTGCTTGCATAATCAAGCGACAATTCAATCAGGCGGCGACATGCTCCCGAACATCTGGCGGCAAGCCCTGCCCGTCCGTTGGCAAGAATCCTGAGCGCTGTGATAAAGCCCTCATTCTCTTTGCCGAGGAGATTTTCGGCGGGGACTTCGCAATCCTCAAAAATAATCTCCGAGGTATGATTACCCCGCAGGCCCATTTTCTTTTCAATTTTACCAACACTAAAGCCCGGGAAAGTGTTTTCTACCAAAAATGCCGAAATGCCCCGCGCCCCGCGCGAGGGGTCGGTAACTGCCATGGTTGTGAGAACATGTGCCTCCGGGCCATTTGTGATAAAATGCTTGGTGCCGTTAAGAATCCAGCGGTCACCCTTCTTCACCGCTGTTGTTTTCAGGTTTGAAGCATCTGAACCTGCATCAGGTTCAGTAAGTGCAAATGCACCGATCTTTTTGCCTTCAGCCATGTCAGGCAGGTATTTTTCCTTAAGATAGTCTGAGCCGACCATCACTATGCCCGAAGTCCCGATACCGGTGTGCGCACCCTGATAGCCGGAAAAACCGGCAATGCCGCGCCCCATCTCTTCACCAACAACACACTTGCCAACCATATTGAGACCCAGGCCGCCGTACTCCTCAGGAATGCTGACGCCAAACAGCCCAAGTTTGCGCGCACCCTCAATCAATTCTTCAGGTATGCGGTCTTCTTCTTCGATGATACTTTCCCTGGGATGAACTTCTTTCTCAATAAATTCCCTGACAGCAAGTTGAATCGCTTTTAGTTCGTCTGTAATTAAAAAGTCCATATTGGTGCCTCCTTTTAGTAATCATTGCTCTGTTTTTAAACGTGACGTTCATTTGCTTAACATTTTTTGCTCTGCCATCACCGTCTACAGATGATATGGTACAGAAACTGTGCGCGGCCAGCCAGTAACCGTATAAATCCCTTTAAAGATATATACACCGCAGTAACAAAAGATGCAATATTTATGCCATCTCTGCTCTAAATTAGAATTTTACTTATGTTTCCGCCGGAATAGTATTAAGCAGTCGCTCCGCCGTCCACGAAAATCACTTGTCCTGTCATATAGTCGGAATGGTTAGAAGCAAGCAGCAGCAGCGGCCCTGCCAGGTCAGCGTCAGTACCCAGGCGGTGCATGGGAATGCGCGACAGTATCACGTCTTCCATTTTACTTACCCATTCCTGCCGTTTTTGGCACTTCCGCCTTTTTCTGCTTATTCAGTGTGTTCAATTGTATAATTACCACAACGGCAAGCACTGCAAACCCTGCAGCATCGGTCAAACCGCCCAGGTATACAAGTGAAAACGCAGAAATTAAAAGCATGATTCTCTGCCACCAGGAGGCAGCTGTTATCAAATACCCCTGGATAAAAGCGGCAAAAGCGACTAAGCCTACAAAGGCAGTGAGAATACCTGTGACAATGCTAAGCAGTGTACCGGACAGCAGCAGCGCCGGATTGTAAACCATCATGTAGGGTAGGATAAAGGCGGCAGCGCCGATACGCATGGACTGCCACGCCGTTTTAAGCGGGTTCGCGCCCGCTATGCCCGCCGTAATATATGCCGTAATGGCCACAGGCGGGGTAATCCCTGAGAAAATTCCGAAATAAAAAACAAAGAAGTGGGCCGCAAGCACCGGCACACCAATCCTTATCAGCGCACCCACAGCAACTGTGGCCAGGATAACATAAGCTGAAACAGTGGGCATCCCCATGCCAAGGATGATAGAGGCAAGCATAATCATTAATAGCATCGGCAGCAGTTCACCGCCTGAAAGCTGGATGGCAAGCCGGGAAAAACGAATTCCCAGGCCTGTCATAATTACTGCTCCTGTAATGATACCGGCGCCGGCACAGGCCATCACAGTGCCGATTGCGCCCTGCATCGACTCCTCAAGCGCCGCCAGGAACCCCACAAAACTCATCCTGGTCTCTTTTTTAAGCAGGCTTAAGAACAGGACAGAATTGATTGCCCAAAAGCCGGCCATCATGGGGCTGTATCCCCTCACCATAACAAAAACAATTATAAACATGGGAATTAGCAGATATCCTCTTTTTTTCATGACCTGCCAGAAGTCAGGCAACTGCTCCCTGGCAAGGCCCTCCAACCCCTGTCTTTTGGCCTGCAGGTAAATAACTACTCCCGCCACCACAAAATATAAGCATGCCGGCACAAAGGCATAGCCTGCTATCTTTATAAATGGTATTCCGGTATACTCGGCCATGATAAAAGCCGCGGCGCCCATGACAGGAGGCATAATTTGCCCGCCCTGGGAGGCTACAGCCTCCACCGCTCCGGCAAACTCGCGTTTGTAGCCCACCTTTTTCATAAGGGGAATGGTGAAAGATCCCGTCATGGTGGCATTGGCTGCGCCGTTGCCGGTGATGGTAGCCATGAGAGCGCTTGAAAGCACAGCCGCCTGGGCCGGGCCTCCACGCTTGGTGCCTGTGACGGCAAAAGCAAGTTCAATAAACAGCTGTGCGGCGCCTGTCTTCAGTAAGAGTGAACAGAAAATCAGAAAGAGTATCAATACGCTTGCGGCGATATAGATAGGTGTTGTAAAGATACCGTTTGTTGTGATAAACATGGTATCTGTCATCTTACGGTAAGTAAAGCCCGGGTGAGCCAACAGCCCCGGAAACCAGGGGCCGATAAAGATATAAACCCAAAAGAATAGGGTTACAAAGGCCATGGCTGAGCCAACAGTCCTGCGCACACCCTCAATCACAAGGAAAACCAGGATCGTTGCCATAATCATATCAGTTTGCGACGCATTGCCCTGCCGCCAGGAGATGGCGGGGAAAGCAATGAACACATAGACAAGTACCCATATGGACAAGGCCAGCGGGACAACATTAAACAACCAGTGCATTTTTTTGCCGCGAAATCTGAAGGGGATATAGGCAAAACAAAGTATCAGCATGACTGAAGTAAACACTGCCCTGTGCTGCCAGGAAGGCAGCCCTCCACGGGCGGCGTATTTAAACATATAGACAGCTAAGCCAATGGCTAATAGTGAAAGCAAGAGACGGCAGATTCTTAAGAAAAGGGATACATTGTCAGGGTTAAACAAGGCTTTTTCAAACATTGTGTTCATGCTTTCCTGCTCTACTGTAAGATCGATCTTTTGTAATTTTTCTGTCTCCATTTAAAAGAAGTCACCTCCTGAATTTATATGAATTTCCGGTAAGACATTTACTCTGAAGTCATGCCTGTTGATTATTCTAAGATAGCAGATATTTAAAGTATCAGACGGTTAGAGCTGGCTGAAGATATTACCGGTTCTAATTCAATCTTTCGGCCCGCTGAAACAGGCACCTCCTTTATTATAGATATAGTACATTTGACTTGCTGGTTAACTCATAACCGTACTGTAATTGTCACTTTTAGCGCTCGTGTGTTGAACTTTTTACCAAACAATCAGTCTTTAGATGTCTTATTTTTTCTGCAGAATTTAATATCTGGCCGGCAATCTGTTTCAAGATTGCCAGCCAGATTGTAAAAACTTACTTTGCAACTCCGATTTCTTTGTAATAGCGTAATGCGCCTGGGTGTATGTTATTGTTGGGGTCAGGAATACCAGAATAGCCTTGTGCGGGGTTCATGAAATTGCCACGGGTGGGCTGTTCTCTCCTGATTCTGTCTATACTTTCCCATAAAGCTTTTGTCATCCTGTAGACAAGATCCTCGTCCAAATCCCTGCTGACTAAAAAGATGCCCATGGTCGTCACTGTCGGCACAGGTTGTGTCTGGTTCTTGTAAACATTGGCGGGAAGCGGTACTCCTGTGGAGTACCCTAAACCGGCTGCATCAATGCTTTTTAGCACATCAGCGGGAACAGGGAGGATCCTGAGGGGGTTAGTGGTATCAACTTCTACCAGAATAGGCACTGCCGGGGAGCCGCCCTGCACAACCAGGTCAATAATGCCGTCTCTCATCTGGTTGGCGGCGTCGGTATACCCGCCGTAGGCAATTCTGACTCCTGCCTTCTCGAGGGCATCCGTATCATATCCCATATGCTTGAACACTAATCTGGCTATCTGTTCACTGGCGTCACCGGGGTTGCCGGGGATGGTGTAGCCGCCCATTTTAATAAAATCTTCAAGGCTGTTGATATTGCTTCTTTCAAGCACTGCGAACTCCCACCATGTGGGATACATGGCGCCGAGAGTCATAACATTCTTTTGAGGATCCTTGTCAAAAGCGCCCCTGCCGGCAATGGCATCGGCAAAGTGATTGGCAAAAGCCAGGCCGGATTGGGCATCGGTACCGCGGTTAACTTCACGGATGTTGCCGATAGCGCCACCCTCTACCACAGTAATATTCATCTCTGGAAGCTCATCCATCCAGATATCTGCAAACAACACAGAAATCGGATACCAACCGGAGCCGGTCGGCCCTGAAATTGTAGAGTGCATTACAACCGACGGCTTTTGTGGTTCACCGGGCGCCGGCGCCGCCTTCTTGCCGCAGCCGCTTACTATTAAAACCACTGACAGCAGAACAACCAAAAAAATTACAATCTTTTTACTTTTCACTAAATTAACCTCCCTTTTTTTTTATAACTGTCCAACCCTCCCAGACACTAGATCAGCTCCAGGATTACCGCCATTCCCTGCCCCCCTCCTACACATAGTGTTGCCATCCCAAACTGTTCTTTTCTGCGCATCATTCCATAAAGCAGCGTAGTCATTATGCGAACCCCTGTGGCCCCCAGCGGATGGCCCAGGGCAATGGCACCTCCATTAACATTGACAATATCATGATTAAGGCCGGCCTCTCTTATAACAGCCAGTGCCTGAGAAGCAAAAGCTTCGTTTAGTTCTATCAGGCCTATGTCTGAAAGGGACATACCGGTTCTGTCCAACAGAAGTTTTATGGCAGGAACAGGGCCCACTCCCATTACTTCAGGAGAAACACCGGCTGCCGACCAGTTAACAATGCGTGCCAATGGCTTAAGCCCAAGAGATTTGGCTTTTTCTGCAGACATTATCAACATGGCAGCTGCGCCGTCGTTTCTGCCGCAGGCGTTTCCCGCTGTTACCGAACCGTTTTCCCTGAAAGCAGGGGCAAGCTTTTGCAATATTTCCATTGTTGTATCCGGGCGCGGATGTTCGTCTGTATCAAAAACTACAGTCTTTTTCTTTTCTTTTACTTCAACCGGAACAATTTCATCTCTGAATTTTCCTTCAGTGATCGCCTTGGCGGCTCTGCGCTGACTTTCCAGGGCAAAAGCATCCTGGTCTTCCCTGCTCACATTATATCTTTGTGCCACATTCTCAGCAGTCATTCCCATTCCCAGGTGTTTACCATATATCTCTATGGGCTGCTGCCCGTTTTCAAGGTTTGAGTCTACCAATTCCGGGTTCCCTTCACCAAACCTGGCATTGCGCAGGTAAATAGGAGTCCGGCTCAGGTTTTCAACGCCGCCTGCAATTACTACGTCAGCATGATTAAAGACTATCTGCTGCACAGCGCAACCTGCGGCCTGCATTGATGAGGCACATAGCCTGTTAACTGTATATGCCGGCACACCTTCAGGGATACCCGCTCTAAGCGCCGCCACCCTGGCCACGTTAGACGATTCTGATGACTGCCTGACTTCACCCAGAATAATCTCGTCCACCACTTCAGGAGAAATACCTGCTCTTTGCAATACTTCTCTAATCACTATACTTCCCAGGGTTCCCGAGTTCACAGACCTCAGAGAACCTCCAAAACGGCCTATTGCTGTCCTTGCTGCACTGACTATAACTACATCGTGTTTCATCCTTGCGCCTCCTCTATTTACCCTTAAATTCAGCTTTGCGCTTGTCTATAAAAGCCTGCATTCCTTCTTTTTGGTCCTCGGTTGAAAATAGCAAAGAGAAACAAAGCTTTTCCACAGAATCACCCGAGTATAAATCCACATTTGCCCCTGTAGTAATAGCGGTTTTAGCCGCTGCCAGCGCAACAGCGCCGTGGCGCAGATAACCCTGCATCTTTTTTTGAGCCGCTCCGTCTAGCTGGTCTACAGGAACAACTTCATCTACGAGTCCAATCCTGTAAGCTTCTTCAGCATTTATAATTTTACCTGAGAAGATCATATCCTTAGCCCTGCTCATACCAATCAGCCTGCTCAACCGCTGCGTTCCTCCTCCACCCGGTATAATACCAAGACGGATTTCCGGCAGCCCCATCTGGGCAGTCTCCGAGGCAACACGCACATCACAGGCCAATGCCAATTCACAGCCACCTCCCAGGGCAAAGCCGCTAATTGAGGCTATAACCGGTTTGGGCATAGTTTCGATAAGGTTAACAACACGGCGTGTAGTCTCCTTTTGAAAAAGCATGTCTACCGGCGACGATTCCGCCATTGCTTTTATGTCCGCACCTCCTGAGAAGACCTCCTGGCCTCCTGTCAGAATTACTCCCCGTATGTCTCTGTCACTGGCGGCATCGGATAAAGCGTCAAACAATTCCGCACGAACCTGGCTGTTCAGTGCATTCCTCGCCTCCGGCCGGTGGATTGTCACAGTTGCAATTGAACCTTCCTTTTCGTACCTTATACATTCATAATTCATTGGCAAATCTCCCTTTCTGTGGCTTATTATAACTTCATAACACCCGAATTGAGAAGCGCACCATATTTTTTTTAAACAGTGCGTTTAATAATTGGACAAGAGACAACGGTAGTTGGTATAAATATTCAGTTAATTGGCGTGTTTTCAAGCCTGGCAACATAATGCCTAAATATAATTGCAATTTTCATGCCGTTTTAAGCCACACTGCTCAGAAGTATAAGATTTCTTATTTCGACATAAATCTTATATTCTCGACTATAGTGTTATAATCCTTTCATCTCCCAGGAAGAAGATATTAGAAAAATTCATTCCTGAGTCGTGCAGTTAAAAAAACAATAGCCCTAAAAGAGCTATTGTTAAAGATTTTTATATAGATTAAGTTTTAAAGTAGTACTTCAATTATCCATGGTCCCTCTATATGAACAATGCCCTGAGAAGTAACGTCTGGAAGGTTTCTGATTTCAAAGTTAATGCTTGTTGCCTGTAGCGGTATCGGTGCAAAGACAGCTTCACCGCTGAGCCCTCCGGAAGCATCCCATTGAGACTCCGAAAGCCCGGCAAACATTTGATCATTGTTGTCTGTAAGGCTTATGTCAAAACCTGACGGGACAGGTGCATTGGTAATGGAATACCGCACAATTGTTTCTTTTACCGTCATGGTAACATTGTGCACTGTCAGCGTACGACCGGCTAAAGAAACACTTTTGTATACTGTTTTTTTATAAGAGACAACGAGTTTGGGTTATTTAGGAAGATGATGACATCCGTAACTTTATACCGCAATTTTACCTCTGATTTTTTATTCTACTATCTGAATGAAAGCTGGTTTCAAACGTGCTGCACAGCGCACCAGGCAAATCGTCCTGGCTGTCTGTGCCAGTCCTTTTTTTGTCCGCCGCCGCGGGGCTCCGGCTGACAAAACCCCTTGACAGGCGTTAATGATTGCAATTCTTTGTCATTTTCGTTATCATATAGATAAGCGAAAGGGTGATGATGATGAGTACTGTTTATCCCGTCCATGAGATTCGCAGCCGTTTGAAACCGGTCTTTGAAGCGGCACCTGTTTACCGCGCCGTGCTGTTTGGCTCCTACGCAAAAGGCAAGGCCACCGAGAGCAGCGATATCGATATTGTCATCGACAGCCGCGGCGAGCTTCTAAACATCGACTTTTACGGCGTATTGGAGGACATAACTGAAACATTGGGAAAAAAGGTTGACCTTTTTGAAATCACAGAAATCAAACAAAACTCCCCCATCTACAGTGAAATCCAAAGTGAAGGGGTATTGCTCTATGACCGGCAAGGATAGGATTATCCTGCAAAAAATTGCCGGTTATGCCAGAGAAACCGGTGAATATATTCAGGGCATGACGTTTGATGCTTTTATGCGGGACAGAAAAACCATCGCCGCATCTGCGTTTTGCATCAGTCAGATCGGTGAGCTTGCCAAAGATGTCAGCGAGAGCGCCCAGTCCTCCCATCCGCAAATTCCGTGGCGCAGCATCAAGGGGATGCGCAACAGGATTGTTCACGATTACGAGAATGTCGACCTTGCGGTTTTATGGGGAACCATCACCAAAAGCTTTCCGACATTGATAGAGAGCATTGATGCTTTGCTGGCCTCGGAAGCATATTCGGACTCTGCCCTTTTACCTGAAAACGAACAATAAACGGCATCATGCAGCTTTACGACTCGTCTGTTTCGGCGGGTTTTTTCATGCCCAACTACAAGAGGTGAACCATAACACGTTAAACTGGCTTCCATACCCACAGTTCATCTTGGAATCACAGCAACCGGAGTAATTATTACACGACCGGATTTGACTTAACCTTCAAATCATCGCCGACTTTCAAATTCAATTCTTGCATCACTTCTTTGGGCAGAGTCACTTGTAATGATTTCCAGACAAGAAAAAAACCCGGGCAGCTCCCCTGAAAATGGCCAGTAGGCAAAACTGCCCAGGATAGGTAAAGGGTAACCGGGTTAGTTCAGCGGAAAGCCCGGCCTCACCTTAAAGGAGTGACCTCCCCGCAGACGTACATAGCCCGCAAGGAGATTATACACAAACTAACTAAGTCCCTCCCCCGTTCTCAGCTTTTATTTTTCTTTGTCTTGTTCGTGTGCGAAATAAGACAAAAAGTCCCACACCATGCGTGCGCGACAAAACCTGTTTTCTGCTGACCAAATCCCATAAAATGACCTGTAAACCCGCTTTCTTCCGCAACTTTTTGACTGATGGCATATAAGTCGGAACAAAGCACACCTGGTTTGGCCGCTTTTTCGACTCTTACTCATAAGTGTGGGATATAGCTGGACATTGACCCTGCTCTATGTTATGATATAATTAAAATTTACGAGCAGGGAGAGATGATTATGTCAGGTAAATTGAGTTGGAAAGACGTCCTCATAAA
>Ga0208242_100208_pt1 | contig 66211 bp, 65 predicted proteins | sample SubbioAug_CSW13A_FD_184825 | JGI IMG/M metagenome (GOLD analysis project Ga0208242, IMG submission 184825) | Serpentinite rock and fluid subsurface biosphere microbial communities from McLaughlin Reserve, California, USA - CR12Aug_CSW13A (SPAdes) | ecosystem: Environmental > Terrestrial > Deep... | reverse complement strand
CCCCGACTTTGCGCGCTGGCTGCTGCAGCAGGGCATCGGCTCGATCTCGCTCAACCCCGACACCGTGATCGAGACTTGGAAGCAGTTGGCGCAGTGAGGGGGCTTTAGCCGCTCATGGTGGGGGGGGGGGCGAGAGCCGCCCCTACCCGGCCCCTCGCCTAGTGCTTGGGCTGTGGTGCCCGCAGCAGCGCGGCGATGGGTTGCAGATCGTCGGCGCTGAGCACGCCGCTGGCTTGGCGCAGGCGCAGGGTGCCCAGCAGCACCTCGTAGCGGGCGCGCGCCAGCTGGGTTTTGGTGTCAAAGAGCTGGCTTTGGGCGTTGAGCACGTCGAGGTTGATGCGCACCCCAACCTCGAGGCCGAGCCGGTTGGCATCCAGCGCGCTCTGGCTGGAGGCTTGCGCGGCTTGCAACGCCTGCACCTGCCCGATGCCGGAGGCCACACCGAGGTAGGCGCTGCGCGTGGCTTGGGTGACGCTGCGCTGGGCTGCGTCGAGCTCGGCACGGGCGCGGGTGTGCAGGGCCACGGCTTCTTCGATGCGGTTTTGCAGCGCACCGCCGCTGTAGAGCGGCAGGTTGAACTGGATGCCGACGCTGGCATCGCGCTGGCGCACGTGGCCGCTGGCCGGCTGTGCCGGGTTGGGGCTGCGGGCAAGCTGGAGCTGGGCCGTGGCATCGACGGTGGGGCCGCGCGCGGCCTGCGCCCGCTGCACCTCGAGTGCGGCGATCTGCAAGCCGGCCTCGGCCTGGCGCAGCAAGGGGTGCGCGGTTTGCGCGCGCTCGACCCAACTGGGCAGGGCGGTGGTGGGCGATGCTGCAGGGGAGGAGGTAGCAGCGGGTGTGGTGCCTAGGCCGGCGGCTGGGGTGGTGGCGGTAGCAGCAGGGGCACCGGGCAAACCCGGCAGCGCGGGCAGGGCCACGCCTTCGGGCAGGTGCCACGGGCGCACCGGGCTGCGGCCGACCAGTTGCTCGAGCGCGAGCTGGTTCACCTGCAGCTCGTTGGCGGCGGCGATCTGCTGCGCGCGCACGAGGTCGAAGCGCGCCTGCACCTCGCGCACGTCGGTGACGGTGGTGGCGCCGACTTCGAACATGCGCCGGGCGGCGGCGAGCTGCTCGGCCACGGCTTGCTGTTGCGCTTCGATGAAGCGCAGCCGGTCTTGCGCCGCCAGCACGTCGAAGGTGGCTTGGGCGGTGCGCACGATCAGGTCTTGCTCAGCGCTTTGCAAGCGCGCCTGCGCCGCCTGCAAGGCCCATTGCGCCTGTTGCAGCGCCAGTTGGTTGGCCGGGCGAAACAGCGGCTGGCTGGCGCCCAAGGTGAGCTGCTGCTGGTTGAGCAGGCGGTCGGGCCCGGGCAGGCTGCTGTCGCGGTGCGTCCAAGAAGCGCCGCCGCTCAAAGCCACGCTGGGGCGCACGCCGGCTTGGGCTTGGGCGGCGCGGGCGCGGTCGGCCTCAAATTGGGCAAGTGCGGCCTCAAAACTGGCGTCGTGGGCGCGTGCGGCGGCAAAGAGCTCGGGTAGGTTCTGGGCTTGGGCGCTGCCTAGCGCAAACAATCCGGCCAGCAAGCCAGCCAAGGCGCAGGCCACCGGCGCCCGTTTAAATGCGCTAGAGCGGGCGCGCCGCAGGGGGTTCATGGCTAGGGGCGGATCAAAACTGGAAACGCGGGGCTTCGGGGAAGCCGCGCAGTCGCGGGGCCACGGTGTCCCACGGCTGCTCGGTGTAGTAGCTGGCCGGGCCGGTGCGGCGCACCAAGGTGGCGCGCATGATCGGCTCTTGACCGACGATGGCAAACAGGCGCCCGCCGGTCTTAAGCAAGGCCAGCAGATCAGCGGGCACCTCGGCCACCGAGCCGCTGAGCACAATCGCATCGTAGGGGGCGTTGCTGCCGCAGGCGGCGCAGCGCTGGGCGGCGGCGTCGGCGCAGCGCACCTCGACGTTGTCGATGCCGGCGGCGTGCAGCTTCTGGCGCGCCTGCTCGGCCAGCGCCGGGTCGATCTCCAGGCTCAGCACGCGCGCGCTCAGGCGGCCCATGAGTGCGGCCATGTAGCCGGAGCCAGTGCCGATTTCGAGCACGGTGTCGGTGTCTTGCAGGGCCAGATCTTGCAGCGCACGGGCTTCGATCTTGGGTGCCAGCATGCACGCGCCTTCGACCGCCGGCTGGCACAGCGGGATTTCAACGTCGGCCAGCGCCAGCGAGCGGTAGGGGGCGGGGGCGAAATCTTCGCGCTTGAGCTGGCCCAGCAGCTGCAACACCCGCGCATCGAGCACCTCCCAAGGCCGAATCTGCTGTTCGATCATGTTGAAGCGGGCTTGTTCGAAGTCGAAGGCGGGTAGGGCGGGGCTCATGGCAGACTCCAAGGGGGCAGAGGGTAAGTTTGCAGGCGATTTTAGCGGACGGTCTGCAAGGGCTCTCGAGCGTTGTTCAATGCCCGGCCCCAGGTGCAGCCCCGAGCAATGCAGTCCCGAGCAGCTGGCGCAAGCGGTACAGCGCCTCGAGTGCCTCGCGCGGGCTCAAGGCGTCGGGGTCGAGCGCAGCCACGGCTTGCTCGAGGGCGCTTGGGGGCAGCGCAGCGGCGACCTCGGGTGCTGGAGGCTGCGCGTCTGGGGTCTGCGCGGTGTCCCAGGGCTCGGCGGCTTCGAAGGCGGCGCTGGGCGCGGGGGCAAACAGGTCGAGCTGCGCCTGCGCCGCCGCGCTGTGCGCCTCGAGCGCGTGCAAGAGCTGGCGCGCGTGCTGCAGCACGGCGGCGGGCACACCGGCCAGCCGCGCCACCTGCACGCCGTAGCTGCGGCTGGCTGGGCCAGGCTCGATCTGGTGCAAAAACACGATCTCGCGCCCGTTTTCGACCGCGCTCACGTGCACGTTGAGCGCGGCGGCGTGCTCGGCCGGGAAGCGGGTGAGCTCGAAGTAGTGGGTGGCAAACAGGGTGCAGGCGCGCACCTTGTCGTGCAGGTGGCTGGCGATGGCGCTGGCCAGCGCCAGGCCGTCAAAGGTCGAGGTGCCGCGGCCGATCTCGTCCATCAGCACCAGGCTGTGCGCGCTGGCGCGATGCAGGATCTGTGCCGCCTCGCTCATCTCGACCATGAAGGTGGACTGGGCGTTGGCCAGATCGTCAGCGGCCCCGATGCGGGTGTGGATGGCGTCCAGCGGCCCCAAGCGGCAGCGCTGCGCCGGCACGTAGCTGCCCATGCTGGCCAGCAGCGCGATCAGCGCCACCTGGCGCATGTAGGTGGATTTGCCGCCCATGTTGGGGCCGGTGACGATCTGCAAGCGCGCCTTGGGGCCGAGCACGGTGTCGTTGGGGGTAAAGGCGGTGTGGCTCTCGGCCAGCCGCGCCTGCACCACCGGGTGGCGGCCGGCACGGATTTCGATACCGGGCTCGAGGCTGAACTCGGGCGCGCACCAGTCCAGCGTGAGCGAGCGCTCGGCCAGCGCGCACAGGGCGTCGAGCGTGGCCAGCGCGCGCGCCAGTTCGGTGAGCGCGCTCAAGTACGGTTGCAGCTGTTCCAGCAGCGCCTCGTAGAGCCATTTTTCGCGCGCCAGGGCGCGCTCTTGGGCGCTCAGCACCTGGTCTTCAAAGGCCTTGAGCTCTGGGGTGATGAAGCGCTCGGCGTTTTTCAGGGTCTGGCGGCGCCGGTAGTCGGTGGGCACCCGATCGAGCTGGCCTTGGGTGATTTCGATATAAAAGCCGTGCACCTTGTTGTATTGCACGCGCAGGTTGGCAATGCCGCTGCGCGCGCGTTCGCGCGCCTCGAGCTCGAGCAAAAAGGCGTCGCAGTTGGACTGCAGGGCGCGCAAGCCATCGAGCTCGGCGTCGTGGCCGTGGTTGATCACGCCGCCTTCGCGCAGCTGCGCCGCCGGTTCGGGCAGCAGGGCGCGCTGCAGCAGGTCGGCGCAGCCGGGTGGCGGGATCAGGTGCTGCGCCACCCGTGTCAGCAGCGCGGATTCGGCCGGTGGGACGGTGCGGGCCGGCTGCGGCACAGCGCCGCTTTGCAGCAGCTGCGCCAGCACGGCGGCGCGCTGCAGCGTCTGCGCCAGACCTGCCAGCTCGCGCGGGCGCACTTGGCGCAGCGCCAGCCGCGCCGCGATGCGCTCCACGTCGGCCGCGCCGGCCAGCGCCTGGCGCAGCGGCTGCTGCAGGTGCTCGCGCAGCACGCCGATGGCTTGCAGGCGCTCGAGGGCCGGCGTGCGGTTGCGCGGCGGCTCCAGCAGCCAGCGCCGCAGCAGCCGGCTGCCCATGCTGGTCTGGCAGCTGTCGAGCAGCGCAAACAGCGTCGGGCTGGGTTCGCCGCGCAGGGTCTGCGTCAGCTCCAGGTTGCGCCGGGTGCTGGGGGGCAGCTCGATCAGTTCGTCGGGCCGCGCCACGCGCAGGGTGGCCAGGTGCGCCAGCGCCCGCCCTTGGGTGTGCTCGGCATAGTCCAGCAGCGCCGAGGCGGCCGCATGGGCCAGCGGCAAATCCTGCGCGCCCCAGCCGGCCAGGCTGGCGGCCTGCAACTGCGCGCACAGCTTGCGCAGCCCCAAGGCGCTATCGAAGGCCCAGGCCGGGCGCGCTGCCAGGCTCAGGCGTGCTGGCCCGGCCGCGCCCGTGCCTCCTGCCAGAGCCGGCCACTGGCGCTGCAGCTCCTGCAGCTCGCGGGTGCTGGAATCGGCCAAGTCGGCGCTGTAGAGCAGCTCGCTGGGCCCGATGCGCACCGCCCAAGTGGGCAGCTCGTCGCTGCGGCACTGCGCCAGCTGCAGCTCGCCCAGCGTCAGGTTGAGCCACGCCAGGCCCAGCGTCTGGCGCGGCCCCCAGTGCAGCGCCAGCAGCACCGGCTCGGCTTTGTCGGGAAGCAGCTCGGCCTCGGTCAGGGTGCCGGGCGTGAGCACGCGCAGCACCTGGCGCTCGACCGGCCCCTTGGCCGTGGCCGGGTCGCCCACTTGCTCGCAAATGGCCACCGACTCACCGTGCTTGAGCAGCCGCGCCAGGTAGTTTTGCGCCGCATGAAAGGGCACGCCGGCCATGGGGATCGGCTCGCCGGCCGAGTGGCCGCGCCGTGTCAGGGTGATGTCGAGCAGGCGCGCGGCCTTGTGCGCGTCTTCGTAAAACAGCTCGTAAAAATCACCCATGCGGTAAAACAGCAAGGCGTCGGGGTGCTGGGCCTTGAGCGCGAGGTACTGGCGCATCATGGGCGTGTGCGTGCTGAGCTCGGCGGCGCTGGGGGCTGTGGCGGCTGTGCTGGCCGATGCGCTGGATGCGCCGGGCTTAGTCGAGGCGTCGGCGGCGCTGGCGGCCAAAGGGTGGGGGGTGCTCATGGGGGCCGATTTTGCCTGCAAGCGTGCGCGGCCAGGGCTGGGCGGCGCTGCGTAGGCAGACCCGTGAGCCAGGCCCGACTTGCGGCCGTGGCTGCAGAGTGGGGTGTTGTCGCACTTGCTTGGACGCTGCTTGGACGCTGCCCCGCAGGATGTGTAAGATATTCACCATGCAAGAATTGATTCCTCCTCACCCCGCCTGCCGCAAGTGTCAAGACCGTCCGCCACTGGACTTTGATTTCAGCATGGCTTTTCAGCCCATCGTCGATGTGCGCACGCAGCAGGTCTATACGAAGCCTTGGTAAGGGCACAAGCTGGCGGCTCGGCGGCCGAGGTGCTGGATCGTGTCAACGACGACAACCGCTACTTTTTTGATCAGACTTGCCGCGTCAAGGCGGTCGAATTGGCTGCTCGCTTGGGGCTAACGGCGCGCCTGAGCATCAATTTTATGCCCAACGCGGTCTATGAGGCCGCCACCTGCATCCGCGCCACGCTGCAAGCGGCACAACAGTGCGGCTTTCCAACCCAGCAACTGGTTTTTGAAATCACCGAAAACGAACGCCTGGTCGATAAAGAGCACCTCAAGCGCATCATCAAAGAGTACAAACGCCAGGGCTTCAAGACCGCCATCGACGACTTTGGTGCCGGCTACTCGGGCCTGAACCTGCTGGCTGAGTTTCAGCCCGACCTGATCAAGCTCGACATGGACCTGACGCGCCACATCGACAGCGACCAAGTGCGCCAAGCGATCGTGCGCGGCATTTTGGGGGTCTGCCAGGCGCTGCAGATTGAGGTCGTGGCCGAAGGCATCGAGACCGTCGCCGAATTCGAGACTCTGCGCGGCATGGGTGTGCCCTACATGCAAGGCTATCTGTTTGCACGCCCGGCCTACGAGAAGCTGCCAGCGGTGCATTGGCCAGCGGGCTAGATGGCGCCGCTGGTTCCGCCTGCGTTCGCTGGAAGCCCTAAGTTGCTGGAAACCGAGATTCCTCGGGTCAGGCCGGGCTGGGTTTGGGCGCAGGTGGCGCAATCCGGCTATAGCCGTGCAGCAGGCTGACCATTTGGCCGTAGATGCGCGGGTTGGCGGCCAGACATTCGCCCTGTTCCAGAAAATCGGATTCGCCGCTGAAGTTGCCCACCAGACCGCCGGCTTCGGTCACCAGCAGCGCGCCGGCGGCCACGTCCCAGGGGCTCAGGCCGGTCTCGAAAAAGCCGTCGGCAAAACCAGCGGCCACGTAGGCCAGATCGAGCGCGGCCGAGCCGGGGCGGCGCACCCCGCGCACCTTGGGCATCACCTCGCCCAGCATCTGCATGAAGTGCGGCAGCGAGTCGCCGGGCCGGAACGGAAAGCCGGTGCTCACCAAGCAGTCGCTTAGCTGGGTGCGTTTGGCCACGCGGATGCGGCGCTCGTTGAGGTAGGCGCCGCGGCCGCGGGTGGCGGTGAACAGGTCGTTGCGTGTCGGGTCGTAGATCACGGCCTGCTCGAGCTTGCCGTGCACCTGCAGCGCAATGCTGACGCAATAGACCGGAAAGCCGTGGATGAAGTTGGTGGTGCCGTCGAGCGGGTCGATGATCCAGACGAAGGCGCGATCGCGCCCCTTGCCCTCGCGCCGGCCCGATTCTTCGGCCCACAGGCCGTGGTCGGGGTAGGCCTCGTGCAGGGTGGCGATGATGGCTTGCTCGGCCGCTTGATCAACTTCGGTGACGTAGTCGTTGGTCTGCTTGGCCGATACGCGCACCGCCTCGATGTCGAGCGCGGCGCGGTTGATCAGGTTGCCGGCTGCGCGCGCGGCCTTAATGGCCACATTGAGCATGGGGTGCAGGTGCGGAGAGGTCATGGTTGTGTAGGAGCGCAGGGTGGGGGGCGCGATGGCCGCAGGAAGGGGGCCATTTTAGCGGGCTGGGGCTGGGGAGGTGGGGCCAGCCTGTGCGGCGCGGCGCGGGCCTTGGCTGGGGTAGGGGCTGGGGCGCTGGGGGCAGCCGGCCTCATGCCGTCCGCTGCGCGGCCAGAAATCGGCCAACTGCCCCCAGCGCCCCAGCCCCGCGAGATTGATCAGTTGCCCCCAGCGCCCCAGCGCCATGAGATTGAGCAGTTGCCCCAGCGATGAACAATGGATAACGCCCAGTGTCTATGCAATCGTCGGGGATGCGACTGCTAGCTACGCAGGGATATCATCGGGGCGTTGTGGCCGCCAAGGTTGCACCACACCAGCCGCACCGCAGCGGCGGCTCATGGACAATCCGGGTTCAACCCGTCCACCCCCCTAGAGTCCATGCGCAACCAGCCGATCGTCAGCCGTTTCATTTTGATCGAGCCCAGCCACGCTGGCAATGTGGGCGCGGTGGCGCGGGCGCTCAAGGTGATGGGCTTTGCCGATCTGGTGCTGGTGCGGCCGCGCTGGGCCGATGTGTTGCAGCGCCCCGAGGCGCTGGAGCGCGCCAGCGGTGCCGCCGACGTGCTGGCGGCAGCGCGGGTGTGTGCCACGCTCGACGAGGCCTTGGGCGGCATCACGCACCTGTGCGCCACCGCCATGACGGCGCGCGACTTTGGCCCGCCCACTCTGGCCCCGCGCGAGCATTTAGGCGCTTGGGTGCAGGCGCAGCGGGCTGCGCCCGCCGCGGCGCACGGGGTGGCGTTTGTCTTTGGCCCCGAGCGCTATGGCCTGAGCAACGGCGACGTGTACCGCTGCCACGCCAGCCTGCGCATCCCGACCTCTCCCGGCTACGGCTCGCTCAACCTGGCTGCTGCGGTGCAGCTGATCGCCTACGAGTGGCGGCTGGCTTTGGGTGGATTTGAGCCTCACACCAACGACCGCGCCGGCGACCGTGCGCACGATCGCGCCGGACAACATACCGATGATCGCGCCATAGATCACACCGACGACCGCCCCGATCAGCTCCCCGGCGCTCCCGCGCCGACACCGCGCAACGCCGCCGACACCCCCGCCGACGCCGCCACCGTGGCCGCGGCGCTGGCGCATTGGCAAGAGGCGCTGGTGGCGCTGCAATACCTCGACCCAGCCGCCCCCAAAAAACTGCTGCCGCGCCTGCAGCAGTTGCTCAACCGGGCACAGCCCACGCTGGCCGAAATCCATATTTTGCGCGGGGTGGCGCGCGCGGTGTTGCGTTTGGCGCAGACCAAGGGTTAGACTGCACGGCTATGTTTGCCCGACTCAAGTCCGACCTCGATTGCATTTTGGAGCGCGACCCGGCGGCGCGTTCGCGCTGGGAGGTGCTGACCTGCTACCCCGGCTTGCATGCGCTGCTGCTGCACCGCATCGCGCACCGGCTGTGGGGCCGGGGCTGGAAATGGCTGGCGCGCTGGCTGGCGCACTGGAGCCGCTGGCTCACCGGCATCGAAATCCACCCCGGCGCGCAGATCGGTGCGCGCGTGTTCATCGACCACGGCATGGGGGTGGTGATCGGCGAGACGGCCGAAATCGGCGACGGTTGCACCATCTACCACGGCGTCACGCTGGGCGGGGTGGCGCTGCACAAGGGGGCCAAGCGGCACCCGACGCTGGGGCGCGATGTGGTGATTGGGGCCGGCGCCAAGGTGCTGGGCGGCTTTGTGGTGGGCGACGGCGCGCGCGTGGGCAGCAACGCGGTGCTGACCAAGGCCGTGCCGCCCGGGGCCACGGCGGTGGGCAACCCGGCGCGCATCATCTTGGCCCAAGCCGACGCCCGGCGCGAGGAGCAGGCCGCGAAGCTGGGTTTTTCGGCCTACGGCATCACGCAAAACGACGACCCGCTCAGCCAAGCGCTGCGTGGCCTGGTCGACAGCGCCGCCAGCCAAGAGCACCAGATCGCCCTGTTGTGGCAGGCCATCGAAAAGCTGTCCTGTGCCAAAGCGCCGGGTTTACCGCCCGATGCCGCCAAGGTGGAGCACTTTGAGTTGAAGAAATTCAACGACCTGGTGGGCAAGTGACGGTGGCCAGCGGTGGGTACTGGGTGATCGGCCTGTGCGCCGATTGGTGCCATGTGTGTCGGGGCATGAAGCCCGACTTCGACCAGATGCCGCGCCTGTTGCCCGACGCCCGGTGGGTCTGGTTGGACATCGAAGACCACGACGACCTGTTGGGCGATCTGGACATCACGACCTTCCCCACCTACCTGATCGCTTCGGACGAAGGCATCCACCTGCTGGCGCCAGGTCCGACCAAGGCCGATGCCTTGGCGCGCTTTGTGGCGCCTTACCTGCGCCAAGCGGTGGCCCCGATGGCGCACGACGAAATGCTGTGGCAACTGCTGGGCCGGGTGCGCGAACGCGCCAGCCCGTGACAGGCCGGCCGCCCCGATTTCAACCCTGGGCCGGTGATCGGATCGCGTTTTTCGGGCGGAACACCTGGCACACCGCGTCGTCCGCTTCCAGGTAAGGTCCACCGATCAGGTCGACGCAATACGGCACGGCGGCAAAAATACCGGGCACCAGCGTTTGGCCCTCGGCGTCTTTCAGGCCCTCCAGCGTTTCAGCAATGCTCTTGGGCTGGCCCGGCAGGTTGATGATCAGCGCTTGGTCGCGGATCACCGCCACTTGGCGCGACAGGATGGCCGTGGGCACGAATTGCAGGCTGATCTGGCGCATCTGCTCACCAAAACCGGGCATTTGCTTGTGCGCCACGGCCAGCGTGGCCTCGGGCGTGACGTCGCGCCTGGCGGGCCCGGTGCCACCGGTCGTCAGCACCAGGGCGCAACCCGCGTCCACCAGCTCGATCAGCGTCTGGCTGATGACGGCCTGCTCGTCGGGGATGAGCCGGGCATCGAAGGTGATGGGGTTTTTCAGGGCGCGGGTGAGCCAGTCCTGCAGGGCGGGCAGGCCCTTGTCCTCATAGACGCCGGTGCTGGCGCGGTCGCTCACCGACACCAGCCCGATGCGCACCGGCTCCAGCGCGCTCATGCGGCCTCCAGCGGTTGCGCGGGGGCCGCAGCGGCAGGGTCGGGCGGTGGCTCTAGGCCGGCGCGCACCAGCTGGTAGATTTCGCGGTAGCTTTTGCCCTGGCGTGCGGCTTTGCCGGCGGGTGCAGCGCCCGGCTCGGCGGCGCGCTGCGACTGCGCGTCTTTGCGCGCCTGCCGGATGAGGGTGCGCAGGTGTTGCAAGTCGGTGTCTGGGGCGATCTGCAGCCAGGCGCTCAGCGCCTCGTCGTCGGTCAGCAGGCGCTCGCGCCACTGCTCGGCCTGGTGCAGGCGCAGGGTGTCGGCGGCGCTGCCTTGGTGCTGCTCGGCCAGCGCCTGCTCGACCGCTTCCACGGTGGCGGCGTCGAGCCGGCGCATGAGCTTACCGACGTACTGGATCTGGCGCCGGCGGCCTTCAAAGTCGCTGATGCGCCGCGCCTCGGCGAGGGCGTCGAGCAGAATGCCGGGCAAAGCCAACCGGTCGAGCAAGCCGCTGCGCAAGCCCAGCAGCTGCTCGCCCAGCTGCTGCAGGTGTTCGCTGTGTTTTTTGAGGTCGGTCCTGCTGGCCTCGGTGTCGCCTTTGAGTTCGCGCTTGAGTTCAAGGTCCAGTTCGCTGCCTGCAGCGACGAAGTGGCCTTTGACGAAGTAGCCTTTGGTGGGTTTGCGTGCCATCCGGCTATCATAGCGCCCAGCATGAAAAAATCCCGATCTACTGGGCCCACCTCCGGCCCAAATAGCCCAACAGGCACAAATAGCCCGGCTGGCCCGCACACCCCCTCTGCCCCCGAAGCGGGTTTTCAGTACCACCGGCAGCAGTTTGAGGCCTTGGCCGATCTGGCATTGCAGCACGCCAAGCAGCTCGGGGCCGCCGATGCGGCGGTCGAGGTCTCGGAAGGCGCGGGCCTCAACGTCTCGGTGCGCATGGGCGAGCTAGAAAACGTGGAGCGCAACCGCGACAAGTCGCTCGGCGTCACGGTCTATTTGGGGCAGCGCCGCGGCAACGCCTCCAGTTCCGACTTCAGCCCGCAGGCCATCCGCCAAGCCGTGCAGGCCGCTTACGACATCGCCCGCTACACCGCCGAAGACCCGGCGGCGGCCCTGCCCGACGAGCAGGACGTGGCCCGCGACGCCCCCGAGCTGGAGCTGTTTCACCCTTGGGCCATCGACGCGCAGCAGGCGCAGCAACTGGCGCTGCGCTGCGAGGCGGCGGCGCTGCAAACCAGCAAACACATCCGCAACAGCGAAGGCGCGGCGGTGTCGGCGCAGCAGTCGCACTTCTACGCCGAGCACATGCGCGGCGGCGAGCGCGGGCGTGCGGGCATTTTTCGCGGCGGCTACGCCAGTTCGCGCCACAGCCTGTCGGTGAGCCCGATCGCCGGCAAGGGCGCGCAGATGCAGCGCGATTACTGGTACAGCTCGATGCGCAGCCCGCACGATCTGGCCAGCCCCGAAGCGGTGGGGCGCTACGCCGCCGAGCGCGCGCTGGCGCGGCTGGCACCGCGCAAAATCGCCACCACCGAATGCCCGGTGCTGTTTGAGTCGCCGCTGGCGGCTGGGCTGCTGGGGGCCTTCGTGCAGGCCATCAGCGGCGGCGCGCTGTACCGCAAAACCAGTTTTTTGCTCGACAGCCTGGGCCGCCAGGTGTTCCCCGAGCACATCGATTTGCACGAAGACCCGTGGGTGGTGCGCGGCAAAGGCAGCGCCCCGTTCGACAGCGAAGGCGTGCAAACGCAGGCCCGCGAGGTGCTGAGCGGCGGCTGCGTCAAGGGTTATTTTCTGAGCAGCTACTCGGCGCGCAAGCTCGGCATGCGCACCAGCGGCAACGCGGGCGGCTCGCACAACCTGTACCTGCGCAGCCGCCTGACGCAGCCCGAAGACGATCTGCCGGCCATGCTGCGCCGGCTCGGCACCGGCTTGTTCGTCACCGAACTGATGGGGCAGGGCGTGAACTACGTCACCGGCGACTACTCGCGCGGCGCCAGCGGCTTTTGGGTGGAAGGCGGCGCCATCGCCTACCCGGTGCAAGAGATCACCATCGCCGGCAACCTTAAAGACATGTTTTTGGGCCTGCAAGCGATCGGGGCCGACGAGTTTGCCATTGGCTCCAAAAACGTGGGTTCGGTGCTGATCGAGCGCATGAAGGTCGCGGGCACCTGAGGTCCGCCGCCGGCGCGGCGCCGGCCTTGAGCTGGGTGGGTTAAACCGGCAGCGCGGCGGCCACCACCGGCGCGCCCCACAGGCGCGAGATCAGCCTCGAGGCATGGGCGCAGTCGCCGCTGCTCCAAAAATGCGTGCAGCCTGCGCCTAGTAGGGTCTGGGCCGCAGCAATCGGCGTGGTACCCGGCGTGGTACCTAGCGCAGCGTTCGACGCAGCAGCCGGCAAGCGGCGCAGCAGCTCGCGCGCCACGGCGGCTGCCGGGTCCAGCACCTGCACGCCGGGGCCGGCGTGTTGCTCGATCAGCGGGCGCAAAAAGGGGTAGTGGGTGCAGCCCAGCACCAGCACATCGGCCCCTTGTGCCAGCAGCGGATCGAGGCAGGCAGCCACCGCCGCCCTAGAGGCGGGGCCATCGAGCTCGCCGCGCTCCACCAACTCGACCCAGCCCGGGCAGGCTTGGGCCAGCACCCGCACCGGCCCGGCGTGGGCCGCGATCAGGCGCGCCAGGCCCGGGCTGTGCACGGTGTTGTGGGTGGCGAGCACGCCCACGGTGCCGCTGCGCGTGGCGGCCACGGCGGGCTTGACGGCCGGCTCGATGGCCACCAGCGGCAGCTGCGGGAAGCGCTGGCGCAGCGCTTGGATCGACAGGCCGGTGACGGTGTTGCACGCCACCACCACCGCTTGCACCGGCTGCGCCGCCAAAAATTCGATGATGCGCTCAGCGCGCGCCTGCACCTGCTGCGCCGCCTTGTCGCCGTAGGGGGCATGGCCCGAATCGGCCACGTAGCGCAGCGCCTGCGCCGGCAGCAGCGCGCGGATTTCGCGCAGCACCGACAAGCCGCCGACGCCGGAGTCGAACACGCCCACGGCGGCACCGGCGTCGCCGTGTGGCAGCGCTGGGGCGGCTGGAGGGTGCGGCGGCAAGGTTGGCATGGGGGGTGAATGCTGGGCGAATGTTGGGGAAATTTTGGGCCAATGTTGGGGAAATAGGGCGCGAATTCGAGGCGAGTGGCGCGGGTGCGGCGGCCGGGCGAGTGGGGCTGGTGGGCCAGGAGCCACGTCCTGCGGGTCTGCCAAGCAAAGCAGCCCGCCAAAGCAAGCTCTAGCGGGCTGTTGTCGGGCTGTTGTCCGGTGCCCCAAGTGGGGCGGCCTGATCAGTACATGCGTTTGGGCAGTTGCATCGAGCGCACGCGCTTATAGTGGCGCTTGACGGCGGCTGCCTTCTTGCGCTTGCGCTCGGCGGTGGGTTTTTCGTAGAACTCGCGTGCGCGCAAGTCGTTGAGCAGGCCCAGTTTTTCGATGGTGCGCTTGAAGCGGCGCAAAGCGACATCAAAAGGTTCGTTGTCTTTAACGCGGATGGTGGTCATTAGCCAAAAGTTTCCAGGATTGCGCCGCGTCGGTTCTAGGGCAAGATCGAGCCCCTAGGCCGCGCTGCAAAAATTTTTCCCCGTCTGGTGGTGGATCAAGGCCGACGGGGGGTTGCCAGCAAAGCTTGGAATTATATGCATCTGCGCCAGGCTTGGGAAGGGCTTGGGAAGGGCTTGGTGTGTTTTCGGCGCTACAGTGCGTTTGCAGGAGGCAGTTTGGATGTTTGAATCGGCAGAAATCGGGCACCGGGTCGATAAAGAGCGCTGGAAGCAGGAGTCGGCGCGCCTGCGCCAGGCGCTGTTGCAAGCCCAGTACCGGCTGCTGCATGAGGCGCACACGGCGGTGCTGATTTTGGTCAACGGCGTCGATGGCGGTGGCCGCGGCGAGACCGTGAACACGCTCAACGAGTGGATGGATCCGCGCCACATCCGCACCGAAGCCTTTGGCCCGCTCACGCCCGAAGACCGCAAGCACCCCGAGATGTGGCGCTTTTGGCAGGTGTTGCCGCCCAAGGGGCGCATCGGGATTTTTTTCGGCTCCTGGTACACCGACCCGGTGTACTCTTATGCCCGGGGCGGCGAGCCCCACGACCGCTTCGTGCAGCGGCTGGAGCGCATCCGCCAGTTCGAGCGCATGCTGGTCGCCGAAGGGGTGGTGCTGGTCAAGCTGTGGTTTCACTTGTCCAAAAAAACGGCCAGGGAGCGCTTCAAAGCCCTGCAATCCGACCCCAAAACCGCTTGGCGCGTCACGCCCCAAGAAAAAAACAACCTCAGGCACTACGACCGCTTCATCGAGGTGAGCGACGAGGCGCTGCGCAAGACCAGCATCGGTGAGGCCTCGTGGCTGGTGATCGACGGCAGCGACCCAGCCTACCGCACCCTGAGCGCCGCGCAGCACCTGCTGCAGGCGATGCAGACGGCGCTCGCCCGCCCAGTGGCCGCCGGCGAGGCTGCGCCGGCCATCGCAGCCGCTGCCGACCGGGTGTTGCACCAGCCACCCTTTCTGGCGCTCGACGACCGCAGCCTGCTCAAGGCACAAGATTACACGCGCAGCCTAAAGCGCAGCGTCTACGAGGACGAACTCGAACACTGGCAGGGCAAGTTGGCGCTGCTCAGCCGCGATGCGCGCATGCACAAACGGGCGCTGGCGCTGGTGTTCGAGGGCATGGATGCGGCCGGCAAGGGCAGCACCATCCGGCGCATCACGCAGGCCTTGGATGCGCGCTTTTACCGCGTGGTGCCGGTGGCGGCCCCGAACGAGAACGAACGCGCCCAACCCTATCTGTGGCGTTTTTGGCGCTACATCCCGGATTTGGGCAAATCGGTGATCTTTGACCGCTCGTGGTATGGCCGGGTGCTGGTCGAGCGCGTCGAGGGCTTGTGCGCGCCCGCCGACTGGATGCGCGCCTACGGCGAGATCAACGAGTACGAAGAAGAGCTGTGCGATGCCGGGGTGGTGATCGTCAAGTTCTGGCTCGCCATCACGCCCGAGGAACAGCTGCGCCGTTTTCGCGAGCGCGAGCAAACGCTGTACAAAAACTTCAAGATCACGCCAGACGACTGGCGCAACCGCGAAAAATGGCCGCAGTACGAGCGCGCCGTGGAGGAGATGATCGACCGCACCTCGACCCAGGTGGCGCCGTGGCACATCGTGGCCAGCGACAACAAACACTGGAGCCGCATCGAGGTTTTGCGCCACCTGTGCCAGCGGCTGGAGGCGGCACTGGAGCGAGTGGCGTGATGGTCTACGCGCAGGACTGGTCTGCGCTCACAGCCACTCAAGCCGGCGCTTGCTGCCCGCCGCTGCAGCGCCGGTGGCCGGCGAGGTCGAGCCGGTGCGTCACGCTCTGGTAGCCGTGCGTGCGCAGCAGGGCGGCCACGGCGTCGGCCTGATCCCAGCCGTGTTCGAGCAACAGCCAGCCACCGGGCTGCAGGTGGGCGCGGGCGCTGGCGATGATTTCACGCAGGTCGTCTAGGCCATCGGGCCCGGCCACCAGCGCCTGCTGCGGCTCGTGGCGCAAGGCGGGCAGGTGTGGGTCGGCGGCGCGGATGTAGGGCGGGTTGGACACGATCAGCCCCAGCGCGGCTGGGGGCGTGTGCGGCTCGTCTAGAGGGGGCAGGGCGCTACCTGGGTCTGCTTGGGCTGGCGGGGAGCCAGCCGCTTTCGGCCAGCCGCGCAGCCAGTGGCCGTGGCGCAAGCGCAGCGGCAGGCGCAGCCGCGCGGCGTTGGCGCGCGCCACCTCTAGGGCATCGAGGCTGGCGTCGAGCGCCCACACTTGGGCCAGCGGCCGCTGCTGTTGCAGCGCCAGCGCGATGGCGCCGCTGCCGGTGCCCAGATCGAGCACCGGCACGGCCTGCCCCAGGGGCAGCAGCTCGAGCGCCCAGTCAACCAGGGTTTCGGTGTCGGGGCGCGGGTCGAGCACCCGCGCGTCGATCTGCAGCGCCAGGCCGTAAAACTCGCGTTGGCCGCTCAGGTAGGCCAGCGGCTCGCCGCTCAGGCGGCGCGCGCACAGGGCGTGGTAGCGCTGGGCGGCGGTGCTGGGCAAGGGCGCATCGCCATGCGCCAGCAGCCAAGCGCGCTCGTGCGGTTGGCGCCCGAGCGCGTGTAGCAGCAGCAGCTGGGCTTCGAGCCGCGGCAGCCCGGCTCGCTGCGCGCTGTGGCAAGCGGCCTCGGTGCTGGTCGATTCGGTGCGGGCCATTTCGGTGCTGGCCGCGGGCAGGCCCGTCACGCCAGCGCTCCGCGCTCGCTCTGGGCGGCGCGCTGCTCCAGTTCGCCCAGCAGCTCGGCGCCGCGTGCCAGCCGCAGCGCCTGCAGCACTTCGTCTAGGTCGCCCTCTAGGATTTGCCCCAGTTTGTAGAGCGTGAGGTTGATGCGGTGGTCGCTCAGGCGCCCCTGCGGGTAGTTGTAGGTGCGGATGCGGTCGCTGCGGTCGCCGCTGCCGATCAGGCCCTTGCGCTCGGCGGCTTCGCGGCTGGCGCGTTCGCTGCGCTCTTTTTCCTGCAGGCGCGCTTGCAGCACCTGCAGCGCCTTGGCCTTGTTGCTGTGCTGGCTGCGCCCGTCTTGGCATTCGGCCACCAAGCCGGTGGGCAGGTGCACCACGCGCACGGCGGAGTCGGTTTTGTTGATGTGCTGGCCGCCGGCGCCGCTGGCGCGGAAGGTGTCGATGCGCAGCTCGGCCGGGTTGAGGGTGATGGCCTGCGTCGGGTCGGGCTCGGGCAGCACGGCCACGGTGCATGCGCTGGTGTGGATGCGCCCTTGCGCTTCGGTGGCCGGCACGCGCTGCACCCGGTGCCCGCCAGATTCAAAGCGCAGCATGCCGTAGGCGCCGCGCCCCTCGAGGCGCAACACCAGCTCTTTGTAGCCCCCCAGCTCGGCCGGGGTTTCGCTCAGGGTTTCGACGCGCCAGCCCTGGCGCTCGGCAAAGCGGGTGTACAGGCGCGCCAGGTCGCCGGCAAAGAGCGCGGCCTCGTCGCCACCGGTGCCGGCGCGGATTTCGAGGAAGGCGTTGCGCACGTCGTCGGGGTCGCGTGGCAGCAGCAGGGTTTGCAGCTCGGCTTCGAGCTGCGCCAGCTCGGCTTGCAGTTGCGCCGCTTCGAGCTCTGCCAGCTCGGCCAGTTCGGGGTCGGGGTCTAGGCTCAGGCTGTGCGCATGCTGCAGCGCGGCTTCGCGCTCGAGGTAGCGCAGGTAGGGTTGCACCACGGCGTCGGCCTCGGCGTGCTCGCGGCTGAGCTGGCGAAAGCGCTCGCGGTCGGCCACGGCGTCGGGCGCGCCCAGCAGGGCGTCGAGTTCGTGCAGGCGCAGCCGCTGGCGCTCCAGCGTGTGGCGGATGAAGGGCTTCACAGACGGTTCACAAGCGCCCGGGCCCGCGCAGGAACAGGCGCGAGACCGCTTCAGCGGTGGCGGCGCGGGTGTGTTCGTCGCCGGCGTGCAGCTCGGCCAGCGGGCCGTGCAGCATTTTTTGCGTCAGGCCGCGCGCCAGCGCTTGCAGCACGGCCTCGGTGTCCTCGCCGCGCGCCAGCCGCTTGCGCGCCCGCTCCAGTTCGAGCGCGCGCCAGTCTTCGGCCTGCGCGTGCAGCTGGCCGATCAGCCCGACCACGCCCTGGGCCGGGTCGCGCTGCTGCAGCCAGTGCATGAAACCCTGCACGCCAGAGTCGATGATCGCTTCGGCCTGCGCCACCGCCGCCTGGCGCTGGCTTTTGCCGTTTTGCACCACGTGCGCGAGGTCATCGACGGTGTAGAGGTACACGTCGTCGAGCCCCTTGACTTCGGCCTCGATGTCGCGCGGCACGGCCAGATCGACCATGAACATGGGCCGGTGGCGGCGCTGCTTGAGCGCGCGCTCGACCGCCCCGAGCCCAATCAGCGGCAGGGTGGAGGCGGTGCAGCTGATCACGGCGTCGAACTCGTGCAGCCGGTTGGGCAAATCGGACAGCCGCAGCGTTTCGGCCCCGAAGCGGCTGGCGAGCTTTTCGCCGCGCTCCAGCGTGCGGTTGGCGATGGCCATCGAGAGCGGCTGCTTGGCGGCAAAGTGGGTGGCGGCGAGTTCGATCATCTCGCCGGCGCCGATGAACAGCACCCGGATCTGGTGCAAATCTTCAAACAACTGGCCCGCCAGGCGCACGGCGGCGGCGGTCATGCTGATGGACTGCGCGCCGATGGCGGTGCTGCTGCGCACCTGCTTGGCCACCGCAAAGGAGCGCTGAAACAACTGGTGCAGCGTGCGGCCGAGGGCGCCGGCTTGTTCGGCGGCGCGCACCGCGTCTTTCATCTGGCCCAAGATTTGCGGCTCGCCCAGCACCATCGAGTCGAGCCCGCTGGCGACGCGAAAGGCGTGCCGTGCTGCGGCGTCGTCGTGCAGCACGTAGGCGTGGTGCAGCAGCTGCTGTGGGCTCACACCGCCGGTGTCGGCCAGCCAGTGCAGGGTGGGTTCGAGCGCGGCCTGCTCGGCGGCGCAGTAGATTTCGGTGCGGTTGCAGGTCGAGAGCAGCGCCGCCTCGGGCCGCTGCGCCAAGCCGGCGCGAAAGCGCTGCAGGGTGGGGGGAAGCTGGTCGAGCGCGAACGCGAACCGACCGCGCACGTCGAGCGGCGCGGTTTGATGGTTGATTCCTAGCGCCCAAACTGCCATAAGGGCCGGATTATAAAATCGAAGCGGATTTGCCCCTAGTTTTGCCCCTAGTTTGTGGCCCCTACAGCAGGCCTGCGTGGCCGCACCACCCCACATGAGCTTCTTCGACGGCCTGCTGCATCTGTTCCATTTCTTCCTGCCGGCCTTAGGCATGGCGGCGCTGCTGGCGCCGGCGCTGGTCTGGGGGCAGGGCGCGGGCAGCCGGCGCGGTTCGCGCTTCAAAAGCCTGCTGCTGGGCTGGCTTGCTTTGTCGGCGCTGGGCGCGCTGGTGCTGCTGGCCGGGCTGTGGTGGCACGGGCGCGACGGCCGCATGGCCACCTACGCGGCGCTGGTGGTGGCGCTAGGCTCGGCAGTGGCCTACTGGCGCTCGCGCTGACTTCAAGGTTGGCAGGGGCGGCAACGGCGGCATGGGGATCACCGCATACCCTTGCGCGGCGCAGGCACAGCGCCGCAATGCCGCCCGGTGCAGGAAGGCGCTGCGTTAATATCGGCAACCCAGCCTGACGCTTTGGCCCTTATGAACGCCCCGATCCCGATGCAGCAGCTGCTCGCCGCCGCCGACGTGCAGCCGCGACTGCGCGAAATCCCCTACAACTACACCTCGTTTTCCGACCGCGAGATCGTCATCCGGCTGCTCGGCGCGCGCGCTTGGGAGGTGCTCAACCAGCTGCGCCAGGAGCGCCACACCGGGCGCTCGGCGCGCATGCTCTACGAGGTGCTGGGCGACATCTGGGTGGTGCAGCGCAACCCCTACCTGCAAGACGACCTGCTCGACAACCCCAAACGCCGCAGCGCGCTGGTGCAGGCGCTGCAGCACCGTTTGTGCGAGATCGAAAAACGCCGCCGCCCGCTCGAAGACGGTGCGCGCGACGCGCTGGTGGGCGAACTGCTGGCGGCCGCGCAGCAGGCGGTGCGCGAGTTCGAGCGCCGATTCGTGGATGTGGCCACCCTGCGCCAGCGCGTGGCCAAGGCGCTGCGCCGCCACACCGCACGCGACAACGTCAAGTTCGACGCCCTGAGCCGCGTCAGCCACGTCACCGACGCCACCGACTGGCGCGTCGAATACCCCTTGGTGGTGCTCACGCCCGACAGCGAGGCCGAAACCGCCGCCTTGGTGCGCGCCTGCTTCCAGCTCGGGCTGACATTGATTCCGCGCGGCGGTGGCACCGGCTACACCGGCGGCGCGGTGCCGCTGTGCTGGAACAGCGCCGTCATCAACACCGAAAAACTCGAAACCCTGAGCGCCGTCGAAATGACTGCGCTGCCCGGCGTGGTGCAGCCCGTGCCCACGATCTGGAGCGAGGCCGGCGTGGTGACGCAGCGCGTGGCCGACGCCGCCGAGCGCGCCGGTTTCGTGTTCGCCGTCGATCCCACCAGCGCCGAGGCCTCGTGCGTGGGCGGCAACATCGCCATGAACGCCGGCGGCAAAAAAGCCGTGCTCTGGGGCACCGCGCTCGACAACCTGGCCAGCTGGCGCATGGTCACGCCCGACGCCGAGTGGCTGCAAGTCACGCGCCTGAACCACAACCTGGGCAAGATCCACGACGCCGAAATCGCCAGCTTCGAGCTGCAATACTTTGGGCCCGACGGCAAAACGCTGCTGCGCACCGAGCGCCTCGACATTCCCGGCAGCACCTTCCGCAAGGCCGGGCTGGGCAAAGACGTGACCGACAAGTTTCTCGCCGGCCTGCCCGGGGTGCAAAAAGAGGGCTGCGACGGCCTCATCACCAGCGCACGCTGGGTGTTGCACCGCATGCCGGCGCACACCCGCACCGTGTGCCTCGAGTTTTTTGGCAACCCCAAAGACGCGGTGCCCAGCATCGTTGAAATCAAAGACTACCTCGACCGCCTGCAACGCAACGGCAGCGCGCAGCCGGTGCTGCTGGCCGGGCTCGAGCACCTAGACGACCGCTACCTCAAGGCGGTGGGCTACAGCACCAAGAGCAAGCGCGGCGGCCTGCCCAAGATGGTGCTGATCGGCGACGTGGTGGGCGACGACCCAGACGCCGTGGCGCACGCCACCAGTGAGGTGGTGCGGCTGGCCAATGGCCGCGCCGGCGAAGGCTTTGTCGCCGTGAGCCCCGAGGCACGCAAAAAGTTTTGGGCCGACCGCAAGAAAACCGCCGCCATCAGCCGCCACACCAACGCCTTCAAGGTCAACGAAGACGTGGTCATCCCGCTGGCGCGCATGGGCGAATACACGCTCGGCATCGAGCGCATCAACATCGAGCTGAGCCTGCGCAACAAGATTGAGCTGGCCGATGCGCTGCTGGCCTTCTTTGAGCGCGCCGCGCTGCCGCTGGGGCCGGTGGAAGACGCCGCCGACCGCCCCGGGCCGCAAGCGCAGCTCGAGCGCTCGCAACAGGCGCGGGCCCTGATCGAGCGCGTGCGTGCGCAGTGGCAGGGGTGGCTCGACAGCCTCGACGGCTTCGCCGCCGCCCCCAGCCCGAATCTCTTGGATACCCTCGATGCCCTCAATGCCCTAGACGGCGTGGATGGCTCGAACGGCGCGCCCGCCGAGCGCAACAGCTTCGAGCCCTTGCAAGAGCAGCGCTGGCGCGCCAGCTGGAAGACGCAGATTCGCGCCCCGCTGCGCGCCCTGTTCACCGGCAGCGTCTGGGCGCCGGTGCTGGCCGAATGCGAGGCCATCCACCAGCGCGTGCTCAAGGGCCGGGTCTGGGCGGCGCTGCACATGCACGCCGGCGACGGCAACGTGCACACCAACATCCCTGTCAACAGCGACGACTACGCCATGCTGCACACCGCACACGAAGCGGTGGCGCGCATCATGGCGCTGGCGCGCAGCTTGGGCGGCGTGATCAGCGGCGAGCACGGCATCGGCATCACCAAGCTCGAATACCTGACTGAGGCCGAACTGGCCCCCTTTGCCGACTACAAGCAGCGCATCGACCCCGAAGGCCGCTTCAACCGCGGCAAACTGCTGCGCCACAGCCCCTTGTTCGAGCAGGCCGAGCAGCGCCGCGCCGACCTGAGCCAAGCCTACACCCCCAGCTTTGGCCTGATGGGCTACGAGTCGCTGATCATGCAGCAAAGCGACATCGGCGCGATTGCCGACTCGGTCAAAAACTGCCTGCGCTGCGGCAAATGCAAGCCGGTGTGCTCGACCCACGTGCCGCGCGCCAACCTGCTCTACAGCCCGCGCAACAAAATTTTGGCCACCAGCCTGCTGATCGAAGCCTTTTTGTACGAGGAGCAAACCCGGCGCGGCATCAGCCTGCGTCACTGGGAAGAGTTCGAAGACGTGGCCGACCACTGCACCGTGTGCCACAAGTGCCTGTCGCCCTGTCCGGTGAACATCGACTTTGGCGACGTCACCATGAACATGCGCAACCTGCTGCGCAAAATGGGCAAAAAGAGCTTCAGGCCGGGCAACGCCGCCGCCATGTTCATGCTCAACGCCACCCGGCCCGAGACCATCAAACTCGCGCGCAGCCTGATGGTGGGGGTGGGCTTCAAGCTGCAGCGCTGGGCGCACGGGCTGCTCAAAGGGTTGGCGAGAAAGCAGACCAACGCCCCACCCGCCACCCTAGGGACGGCCCCGATCAAAGAGCAGGTGATCCACTTCGTCAACAAAAAGCTGCCCGGTGGCCTGCCCAAAAAAACCGCGCGCGCCCTGCTCGACATCGAAGACCGGGCCTACGTGCCCATCATCCGCGACCCGCGCGCCACCAGCAGCGACACCGAGGCCGTGTTTTACTTCCCCGGCTGCGGCTCCGAGCGCCTGTTCAGCCAAGTGGGGCTGGCGACCCAAGCCATGCTCTGGCACGCCGGCGTGCAGACCGTGCTGCCGCCGGGCTACCTGTGCTGTGGCTACCCGCAGCGCGGCTCGGGCCAGTTCGACAAAGCCGAGCAGATCATCACCGACAACCGGGTGCTGTTCCACCGCGTCGCCAACACGCTCAACTACCTCGACCTCAAAACCGTGGTGGTGAGCTGCGGCACCTGCTACGACCAGTTGCAGGGCTACCAGTTTGAGCAAATCTTCCCCGGCTGTCGCATCATCGACATCCACGAATACCTGCTCGAAAAAGGCATCACCCTGCCCAAGACCGACGGCAGCTACCTGTTTCACGACCCCTGCCACAGCCCGATGAAGCTGCAAGAGCCGCTGCAAACCGTGAAGGCGCTGCTCGGGCCCAAAGTGCTCAAAACCGAGCGCTGCTGCGGCGAGTCGGGCACGCTGGGCGTGACCCGGCCCGACATTTCGACCCAGGTGCGCTTTCGCAAAGAGCAAGAGCTCAAGCAAAACGCCGCCGATCTGGCCGCGCTGGCGGGCAACGGGGCCGGCCCGCGCCCCAGCAAGACCAAGGTGCTCACCAGCTGCCCCAGCTGCCTGCAAGGCCTGAGCCGCTACGGCGACGACCTAGGCGGCAACGGCCTGCTCGAGGCCGACTACATCGTGGTCGAGATGGCGCAGCAGATCCTAGGCCCCAACTGGCTGCCCGAGTACGTGGCGCGCGCCAACGCTGGGGGCATCGAACGGGTGCTGGTGTGAGCGGTGCCGCTGCGCCTCCTGCCCAAGCGGTGGCTTCGGCCCCGGCCGAGGCTGCGGCCCACGAACTGATCTGCCCCTTGTGCGCGCACGCCGGTGGCGTGCTGCTGCTGCGCCAGCACAAGCTGCGCCTCGTGCGCGTGGCCAGCGTGCTCGATGGCAGTTTGCCCGCCGGCGTGCAGGCCGAGGCATTGGCAGAGCCCTTCCCGGCCTTTTACCGCGTGATCTGGAATGCCCACGTGCCCGAGTGGTCCGACCTCACCGAGGCCGAGCAGGGCTTGTGCATGCGCGCCGTCAGCGCCGTCGAGCGCGTGCTGCGGCGCCAGCTGCAACCGAGCAAGATCAACCTCGCGGCGCTGGGCAACATGGTGCCGCACCTGCACTGGCACATCGTGGCGCGCTTCGACTGGGACAGCCACTACCCGGCCCCGATCTGGGCGGCTGCGCAGCGCCCGCCCGACCCCGAGCGCCTAACCCAGCTGCGCCAGCGCCTGCAGGCCTGCGACGCCGAACTGGCCGCTGGGCGCTGGCTGTAAAGCCGCGTTTGCCTGCCGGCCGCGTCGCCGCTTGCAGCGTGCGGGTGCCCGGCTCACAAACCGCCTCAGCAACCGCCACCCAAACCCGCTACCATAGCGCCCCATGAGCCAGACCCATTTCGGATTCGCCGCCGTCGATGAGCAAGACAAGGCGCGCCACGTGCGCGCCGTGTTCGATTCGGTGGCGCCGCGCTACGACCTCATGAACGACCTGATGTCGGGCGGCCTGCACCGCTTGTGGAAGCGCTACGCGGTGGCGGTGGCCAATGTGCAGCCGGGGCAGCGCGTGCTCGACCTCGCTGGCGGCACCGGTGACTTGGCGCGCGCCTTCGCGCCGCTGGTGCAGCCCGGCGGCGTGGTGGTGCACACCGACATCAACGAGGCCATGCTGAGCGAGGGCCGCGAGCGCCTGCTCGACGCCGGTGTGCTGCTGCCCACGCTGGTCTGCGACGCCGAGCGCCTGCCCTTCGACGAAGGCGCGTTCGACCTAGTCACGGTGGCCTTTGGGCTGCGCAACATGACGCACCAGCAGCACGCGCTGCAAGAGATGCACCGGGTGCTGCGCCCGGGCGGCAAGCTGCTGGTGCTGGAGTTTTCCAAAGTGGCGCCGCCGCTGCAAGCCGCTTACGACTGGTACAGCTTCAACATCCTGCCGCGGCTGGGCCAGTGGGTGGCCGGCGATGCTGGCAGCTACCGCTATTTGGCCGAATCGATCCGCATGCACCCGGATCAGGAAACTTTGCGTGGCATGATGCGTCAAAGCGGCTTCGGGCATGTGGACGTGCACAACCTCACGGCCGGCGTCACGGCCTTGCACGTGGGCATCAAGTGTTGATTTTTCAATGAAAGTGAGCGAGACATGAAGTTTTGGTCGATTTTTCTGGCGCTGATGCTGGCGCTCACCTCCTTTGATGCCTTTGCGCAAAAACGCTTTGGCGGCGGCGGCTCCTTCGGGCAGCAGTCGGGCAACGTGCAGCGCAACGCCACCCCAGCGCAACCGGCGCAAGCCCCGGGCCAGCGCGCTGGGCAGGCCACACCCAATCAGGCCCCGGCTTCGCGCCCTTGGGGGGCCATGCTGGGCGGCTTGGCGGCGGGTCTGGGCTTGGCTTGGCTGGCTTCCTCGCTCGGTTTGGGTGAGGAGTTTGCCACCCTGCTGCTGTTCCTGCTCGCTGGTTTGGCGATCATGGTGGTGGTGGGCCTGATTCTGCGTGCCCGCGCGGCTTCGTCGGGTCGTTCGCCCTTCGCCCTGCAAGGTGCCGGTGGCCAGTACACGGCGCGCAGCTACCAGCCCGGCAACGTGGGCAACGACGCCTCGGCCCGGCCTTGGGAGCGCAGCCAGAGCGGCTTTGGTGGCAGCCCGGCCCCGACCCATGGTGGCGGCAATCAAGGTGGTGGCCAAGGCGGCAGCCTGATCGGCTCGGCCTTGGGCGGCTCGGCGCTGGGCGGCAGCCAAAGCTGGGGCGTGCCTGCAGACTTCGACACCGAGGGCTTCCTGCGCGCCTCCAAAGCCAATTTCGTGCGCGTCCAAGAGGCTTGGGACCGCGCCGACATCGCTGCTCTGCGCACCCTGATGAGCGACGAGATGGTGGGCCACATCCAAGCCCAGTTGTCTGAACGCGCGGCCGAGCGCGAGCGCGCAGGTGCCCCGCTGGTGCAGAAAAACGAAGTGCTGATGCTCGAAGCGCAGCTGTTGGGTATCGAAGACCGAGGGCATGACTACATGGCCAGCGTCGAGTTCTCGGGCATGATGCACGAAGAAGGCTCAGCCGGTCCCACGCCCATGCGCGAAGTCTGGAACATCACTCGCCCCAAACAAGGCCCAGGTGGTTGGGTGGTGGCGGGCGTGCAGGCCATGCACTAAGAGGCTGGATGCGATAGGCTAGGCTTTATGCGCCAAAATCGGGGGGCCATGAAACAGCCCCCCTTTACTTTTCCGCCGCCGCCCGAGGCACTGCAGCGCTTCCTAGAAGCGCTGCCCAAGCTGCCCGACTTGAATGCTTTGCCCAGTGCGCTGCCCAGTTTGGCGGCCCTGCCCGAGCCCCCCGAGTGGTTGCGCCTCGAGCTGCACAACCGCTTGCTGCTGCTGCTTAACCACGTGCTGCAGCAAGAGCCACAAGCCATGGAGCGGCTGCGCCGCCAGCAAGGCAAGGCGGTGCAGGTGCAATGGGGGCCGTTCGCGCTCAAGCTGCAGGCCACGCCGGCGGGCTTGCTGGCGCTGGCGGCGCCCGAGCGCACCCCCGATCTGCGCATCGAGCTTACCGACCGCTCGCCGCTGGCGCTGGCCCAAGCGGCCCTGAGCGGCACCAAGCCCGCGCTCGAAATACAAGGTGATGTGCAGCTCGCCGCCGAAGTGGCGTGGTTGTTCGACAACGTGCGCTGGGACGCCGAAGAAGACCTGGCGCGCCTGCTGGGCGACGCCGCGGCACACCGGCTGGTGCGTGGGGTGCAGGCCGGTTTGGCCGAACTCAAGCGCTTTGCCGAGCAGGGGCGGGCGCAGGTGCAGGGCGTCGGTGAGGCGCTGGCGCGTGGCTGGCGCACCCCATCCGCCTTTGGCACCTACACCGGGACCGCAGACGCAACGCCGGCCCCGGACACGAGCCCAAGTCCCGGCGCGCCCGGAGCCAGCGCGTGATCCGGCGCTTCTTTCGCGGCGCCTTCATCGTCTGGGTGGTGCTGCGCTACGGCCTCGACGAGCTGGTGCTGTCGGGCTTCGACAACCCGCTGCTGGCGCTGCTGCGCCGCGTCGTCTCGGTCGGGCGCGACCTGCGCGCGCCGCGCGGTCAGCGCCTGCGCGAGGCGCTCGAGCGGCTCGGGCCGATCTTCGTCAAATTCGGTCAGGTGCTCTCGACCCGGCGCGACCTGATGCCGCCCGACATCGCCGAGGAGCTGGCGCACCTGCAAGAGCGCGTCCCGCCCTTTCCCAGCGCGGTGGCGGTGGCCACGATAGAAAAAGCCTTTGGCAAGCCGCTGGACCAGGTGTTTGCCCAGTTCGAGCAGACCCCGGTGGCCAGCGCCTCCATCGCTCAGGTGCATTTTGCGCAACTCCACGATGGGCGCGAGGTGGCGGTCAAGGTGCTGCGCCCCGACATGCAGCCGGTGATCGAAAAAGACCTTGGCCTCATGCGCCTGATGGCCGGCTGGGTGGAGCGGCTCTCGGTCGATGGCAAGCGTCTGAAACCGCGCCAGGTGGTGGCCGAGTTCGACAAATACCTGCACGACGAGCTCGACTTGGTGCGCGAAGCCTCCAACGCGGCCCAGTTGCGCCGCAACATGCAAGACCTCGATCTGGTCTTGATCCCCGAAATGCATTGGGACTGGTGCCGCAACGACGTGCTGGTGATGGAGCGCATGCGCGGCGTGCCCATCAGCCAAGTCGAGCGGCTGCGCGCGGCCGGGGTGGACATCCCGCGCGTGGCGCGCGAAGGGGTGACGATCTTTTTTACCCAGGTGTTTCGCGACGGGTTTTTCCATGCCGACATGCACCCCGGCAACATCCAGGTCAGCCTCGAGCCCGCGACCTTTGGCCGCCTGATCTCGCTCGACTTTGGCATCGTCGGCACCCTCACGCCGACCGACAAAGAGTATCTGGCGCAAAACTTCACCGCTTTTTTCAGGCGCGACTACAAGCGCGTGGCCGAACTGCACGTGGAAAGCGGCTGGGCCCCGCCGCACACCCGCATCGACGAGCTCGAGGCCGCCATCCGCGCCGTGTGCGAGCCCTATTTCGACCGACCTTTGAAGGACATCTCGCTCGGCATGGTGCTCATGCGGCTGTTCCAGACCTCGCGCCGCTTTCAGGTCGAAATCCAACCGCAGCTGGTGCTGCTGCAAAAAACCCTGCTCAACATCGAAGGCTTGGGGCGCGAACTCGACCCCGATCTCGACCTCTGGAGCACGGCCAAGCCTTTTCTGGAAAAATGGATGCTCGAGCAGGTGGGGCCGCAGCGCCTGTGGCAGCAACTCAAGGCCGAAGCGCCGCTGTACGCCAAGCTGCTGCCCGCCCTGCCGCGGCTGCTGCACGACTACCTGCGGCAGCGCCCGACCGACCTGCGGCGCGAGGTGCAAGAGCTGGTGCAAGAGCAGCGCCGCACCAACCGGCTGCTGCAGGGCATCATTTATGGCGGCGTGGGCTTCGTGCTGGGGCTGCTGGCGATGCAGCTTTATGTGCGCGTCAGCCTGTGGTGAGGGCAAGCGCCAAAGCCCCGAGCAGCTAGGCCCAAGCTGCGTCTAGGGGCTTGAAATGGTGTGCGCCGGCCCCAGCTAAAATGCTGGGTTCGAACCCGTTTCAAACACCCCCCATTCCCCGATTTGCACAGGTACACCCCATGCCCATCTACGCCTATCAGTGTGAGTCCTGCGGCCACGCCAAAGACGTGCTGCAAAAAATCTCGGCCGACCCCCTTACCACCTGCCCGGTTTGCGGGGCCGAGAGCTTCAAGAAGCAGCTCACCGCCGCCGGTTTCCAGCTCAAGGGCTCAGGCTGGTACTGCACCGATTTTCGCAACGGCTCCGGTGCCGCGGCCAAGCCGGGCGCTGCTGCCGAGCCTGCCGGCCAGTCCGCGGCGGCTGCGGCGGCACCCCCACCCTGTGGCCAGCCCGCCTGTGCGGCCGCGTGCCAAGGCCAAGCCTGATGCCCACCTTGGCGCTACGCCTTGCCGTGGCCCAAGTCCTGCGCGCACCCTCTGGGCCGGGCGCGCCACCGCTGCGCCTTTGAGCCCTTGCTTCACCTGTTTGATCACCTGTTTTTGAAAGCCTTTACATGTCGATGCGCAGCCACTATTGCGGTTTGGTCACCGAAGCCCTGCTGGGCCAAGCCGTCAGCCTGTGTGGCTGGGTCAACCGCAGGCGCGACCACGGCGGCGTGATCTTCATCGACCTCCGCGATCGCGAAGGCACGCTGCAAGTGGTCTGCGACCCCGACCGGCCCGAGATGTTTGCCATCGCCGAGGGCTTGCGCAACGAGTTTTGCGTCCAGATCCAGGGCGTGGTGCGCCCGCGCCCGGCCGGCACCGCCAACGAAGCCATCAAGAGCGGCCAGGTCGAGCTGCTCTGCCACGCCATCACGGTGCTCAACCCATCGGTCACGCCGCCGTTCACGCTCGACGACGACAACCTGAGCGAGACCACGCGCCTGACACACCGCGTGCTCGATCTGCGCCGCCCCGCCATGCAGCGCAACCTGATGCTGCGCTACCGCGTGGCGATGGCGGTGCGTCAGTTTCTGGATGCGCACGGCTTCATCGACATCGAAACCCCGATGCTTACCAAGAGCACGCCCGAGGGCGCGCGCGACTACCTCGTGCCCAGCCGCGTGCACGACGGCTATTTTTTTGCGCTGCCGCAGTCGCCGCAGTTGTTCAAGCAGCTGCTGATGGTGGCCGGCTACGACCGCTACTACCAGATCACCAAGTGCTTTCGCGACGAAGACCTGCGCGCCGACCGCCAGCCCGAGTTCACCCAGATCGACATCGAGACCTCGTTCCTGAGCGAGCAAGAGATCCGCGACCTGTTCCAGCGCATGATCACCGAGGTCTTTCGCAGCACGCTGGGTGTGGAGTTGGGCGCGTTCCCGGTCATGGCCTACGCCGAAGCCATGCACCGCTTTGGCTCCGACAAACCCGACTTGCGCGTGCAGCTCGAATTCACCGAGCTCACCGACGTCATGGCCGGCGTCGAGTTCAAGGTCTTTAGCAGCGCGGCGCAGACGAAGGGCGGGCGCGTGGTGGCGCTGCGCGTGCCCGGCGGCGCGGCCCTGAGCCGCTCCGAGATCGACGCCTACACCGAATTCGTGAAAATCTACGGTGCCAAAGGACTGGCCTGGATCAAGGTCAACGACTTGGCTGCGGGCCGCGACGGCCTGCAAAGCCCGATCGTGAAAAATATCGACGACGCGGCGCTGGCGGCGGTGCTGGCGCGCAGCGGCGCGCAGAGCGGCGACTTGCTGTTCTTTGGTGCCGACAAGGCCAAGATCGTCAACGACGCCATCGGCGCCTTGCGCCTCAAAATCGGCCACAGCGACTTTGCCAAGGCCAACGGCCTGTTCGAGCAGCGTTGGGCGCCGCTGTGGGTGGTCGATTTCCCGATGTTCGAGTACGACGACGACGCGGCGCGCTGGAACGCCGTGCACCACCCCTTCACCGCCCCCAAAGCCGGCCACGAGGCCTACATGGCCAGCGAGCCAGGGCGCTGCGTCGCGCAGGCCTACGACATGGTGCTCAACGGCTGGGAACTGGGCGGCGGCAGCGTGCGCATCCACCGCGCCGAGGTGCAAAGCCAGGTCTTCGCCGCGTTGGGCATCGGCCCGGAAGAAGCGCAGTCCAAGTTCGGCTTTTTGCTCGACGCGCTGCAGTACGGCGCACCGCCGCACGGTGGGCTGGCGTTTGGGCTCGATCGCCTGATCACGCTCATGACCGGGGCCGAGTCGATCCGCGACGTGATCGCCTTCCCCAAAACCCAGCGCGCCCAGTGTCTGCTGACGCAGGCCCCGAGCGCCGTGGACGAAAAGCAACTGCGCGAGCTGCATATCCGACTGCGCAACCCGGATGCCGTGCGGGCCTGATATAGTGGTCTAATCGCTTTCTTCGTTCCTCAACCCTGCTGGAGTACACCCATGTCCGACGCCATTCAACCCTCCAAAGACAAACTGGTCGCCGACCTCAAAGTCGTGGTCGCCGACGCCGAAGAGCTGCTGTCCGCCACCGCGCACCAGACCGGCGAGCGCGTGGCCGAGCTGCGCGAGCGCATGCAAGACAACCTGCGCAACGCACGCCACAAACTCGGCAGCCTCGAAGACGACCTGCGCCTCAAAGCGCGCGACGCCTGCCGCGCCACCGACCACTACGTGCACGAGCACCCATGGACCTCGATCGGCGTCGCCGCCGGTGTCGGGCTGCTGCTGGGCCTGCTGCTCAGCCGCCGCTGAGCGCAGCGCTGGCCTGAAGCCTTCATGCCCTCGCTGACCCCCGAGGGCGGGCCGCAAGTCGCCCGCCCCACTTGGACTTCGGCCCTGCGTGGCGTGGTGCGCGACACGGTCGCGCTGGCGCGGGTGCGGCTGGAGCTGGTGGCGCTCGAAGGCCGCAGCCACGCCCAAGCCGTGGTGGCGCTGCTGCTGCTGGGCTGGGCGGCGCTGTGCTTGCTCCTGCTCGGGCTGGCCTTTCTGGCGGTGTTGCTGACCGTGCTCTGGTGGGACACGCCCATGCGCGTGCTGGCCTTGGCCGCTTTTACCTTCATCTTCCTCACCTTAGGTGCGGTGGCTGCGGTTTGGGCGTGGCGCAACTGGCAGCGCGAGCGCAACTGGTTCGAGGCCACACGCGCCGAACTCGCGGCTGATGCCAAAAAGCTGCGGCCATGAATGCCAGCCGCGCCGCCTACTGGCAACGCCGCGCCTTGCTGCAGCAGCAGTCGGCCCAGTTGCGTCACAGCCTCGAGCAGCAGGTGCAGGCGCTGGCGCCGGCTTGGCAGGTGCTCGACGGCACCCAGCGCGGCGTGGCTTGGGTGCGCCAGCGCCCTTGGGTGCTGGCTTTGGGCCTGCTGGTGCTGGCGCGCAAGCCGCGCACGGCGCTGCGCTGGGGTTGGCGCTCGTGGCGCGCTTGGCGCTGGGCGCAGCATTGGCTGGGCGGCTCTGCAGGCTCGAAATGACTCGGCTCGAGCGGGTCTATAGCTCAGGCAGCAACATCTGCACAAGGCGGCAAGACGCATGAAGCTGATCTTCGGTTTGTTATTTGGCATAGGCTGCATCTTCGGCGGTTATGTGATAGCCGGCGGTAAGATGGGCCCGATTTTGCTCGCGCTGCCGGTCAAGATGATGATCATCATGGGCGGGGCCTTGGGCGCCTTCGTCATCAACAACGAGCCCAAGGTGCTCAAGAGCGCGCTGGCCGGCATCGGCCGTGCCATGAAATCCTCCAAGTACACCAAGGCGCGCTACATGGAGCTGCTGGCCTTGCTCTACGACATCTTGCAAAAAGCGCGCAAAGAAGGCCTGATGGCGATCGAGAACGACGTCGAAAACCCGCAAGATTCGCCCTTGTTCCAGAAATACCCGGCGATCGCCGCCGACCACCACACGGTCGAGTTCATCACCGACTACCTGCGCATGATGGTTTCGGGCAACCTGAACGCGCACGAGATCGAGTCCATCATGGACAGCGAGATCGAAGCCCACCACAACGAAGGCCATGTGGTGGTGGCGGCTTATGCGCGCTTGGCGGGCGCGCTGCCGGCCTTTGGCATCGTGGCGGCGGTGATGGGGGTGATCCAAACCATGGGCTCGGTGACCGAGCCGCCCGAGGTGTTGGGGGCCAAAATCGGTTCGGCCTTGCTGGGTGCGTTCCTGGGGATTTTTCTGGGCTATGCGATTTTTGAGCCGCTGGCGGGCACCCTCGAGCAAAAGCTTGATGAGGACACCAAAGAGCTGCAGTGCATCAAGACTGCGCTGCTGGCCAGCATGCAAGGCTACCCCCCCATGACGGCAATCGAGTTCGGGCGCAAGGTGCTTTACTCGGCGGAACGCCCCAGCTTTGTAGAGCTCGAAGGGCATGTGAAGCAGAGGAAATGAAACGCCAGCGCCTTCCAGCCAGACCCAGCCCTGTTGAGACGCAACCATGAGCGCCACCGGCAAGCCGCTGCAGCCCATCATCATCAAGCGCGTCAAGAAAGCCGCGCATGGTGCGCATGGCGGTGCCTGGAAGATCGCTTACGCCGACTTCGTGACGGCGATGATGGCCCTTTTCTTGCTGCTGTGGCTGTTGGGGGCGACCACCGACGAGCAACGCGGTGGCATTGCCGATCACTTCAACATCCCGATCATGGTGGCCCTGATGGGCCAGCCTGCGGCCGGTGCTGCCACGATCTTGCCCGGCGGTGGCGCAGACTTGCTGCGGCCCGAAGCGCCACTGACCCCGCCTGACGTCCCGACTCTGCAGCCACCGCAGCAGGCACTCTACGAACAGCAATTGCGCCAAGCTCAACTGGCACTTGATCGCCAGCGCATTGAAAATCTGCGCGGCCAGATCGAGCGGGCGATTGCAGCCAACCCGCAACTGGCCGAGTACGGTGAGCAAATTCGGCTCGAAATGGTCCAAGATGGGCTCTACATCCAGATCGTCGATGAGCGCGACCGCCCGATGTTCGAGCTTGGCAGCCCCGTGGTTCAACCCCATTTGCGCAGCATTTTGCGAGAAATTTCAGTGGCTTTGGCTGAAGTAGGTAACCGCATATCGATCTCTGGTCACACCGACGCGACCCCCTTTGGGCGCGGCGTGTTGGGCTACAGCAACTGGGAGCTGTCAGCCGATCGCGCCAACGCCTCGCGGCGCGAACTGATGGCGGCTGGTTTGCCGGAAACAAAAATCGCCCGCGTGGTGGGCATGGGGCCGAGCCAACCCTTGCTGCCCGAGGCGCCGCTGGACCCACGCAACCGCCGCATCAGCATTTTGGTGCTCACGCAAGAGGCCGAAGAACGCATGACGCGCGCCATCGAAGGTGTTGCTCCTGCTGCCCCTGTTCCCCCTGATGCAGCGCCTGACGCTGCCAGACAAGGTGCCACTCCGGGCACCGTCACCTTGCCGCCTTTGCCCAACTTGGCGCCGCCGGTGGGTGCTCGTTGAGCTCGAGCCTACAGCAGGTATAGTTACACTCGACACCCACGTACCCCGTACCGGACTAAGCCATGCCCGACTTGCGTTTTTTGATCGTCGACGACTTCTCCACCATGCGCCGCATCGTGCGCAACCTGCTCAAGGAAATCGGCCACACCGACGCCGACGAGGCCGAGGACGGCGTGGTGGCCTTGCACAAGCTGCGCAACGGCCGTTTCGACTTCGTGGTTTCCGACATCAATATGCCGAACATGAACGGCTTCGAGCTGCTGACGCAGATCAAGGCCGACGACAAGCTCAAACACATCCCGGTGCTCATGGTCACCGCCGAAGCGCGCAAAGAAGACATCATCGCTGCTGCTCAAGGGGGGGCGGCGGGCTACATCGTCAAGCCCTTCACCAAAGCCACGCTAGAAGAAAAGCTGGCCAATATTTTCAAAAAAATGGGCTGGTGAGCGCAGCAAGGCAAGTACAGGGCAGGGATATGGATCAGCACACGCACGAACATCAAACCGAAATGTTTCAGCGACTCGGGCGCATCACGCGCCAGTTGCATGATGCGCTCAACGAGCTGGGCTACACCCCGGTGCTCAAGGGGGCCGTCGATGAACTGCCCGATGCCCGCAGCCGCCTGCAATACATCGCGCGCCTGACCGGCGATGCGGCCGAAAAGGTGCTCAACCGCGTCGATGAGGCCAAGGCCGAGCAAGACGCCGTGCGCCAGCACAGCCAGCAACTGCTCGACACCATCGGCGCCGTGCCGGGCCTCAAATGGGCCATGCCCGAACTGCTCGAGTGGACGCAAAAAATCCAGCACAGCACCGAGCGCACCGACGCGCACCTGACCGAAATCATGTTGGCGCAAGACTTTCACGACCTCACCGGGCAGGTGATCAAAAAGGTGGTGACGCTGGCCGCCGCGATCGAGGAGCAGTTGCTGCAACTGCTGCTCGAATCGGCCGCGCACGCGCAGTCCGAGGCGGCGCCGCAGCCCGCCGCGCTTGCTGCGTCGGCCCCTGGTGGCGTGCGGCGCGAGCAGCTGGCGGGCCCGGTGGTCGACCCCGAAGGCCGCAGCGACGTGGTCACCGACCAGTCCCAAGTGGACGATCTGCTCGCCAGCCTCGGGTTCTAAAAATCACGCCTGCCAGAGGCGCGTGTTAAGTGCAAACAGCCCGGTTTAGGAGGGGCTAATCGGGCTTTAGAAATCTGGCGCGCACCAGACAATGCGGTCAACCCAGCGTCGGCCGCCCATGGAATCCTCCCAAGACAAAAACCTACCCGCCACCCCGCGGCGCCTGCAAAAGGCGCGCGAGGACGGTCAGGTGCCGCGCGCCAAAGATTTGAGCAATCTGGTGGTGGTGGCCGGCGGCATGGTGCTGCTGTGGCTCAGCACCGCTTGGGCCTACGAACGCATGGGCCAGGTCATGCGCATCAGCTACCGCTTCAACGCCGAGTCGCTGCGCCACCCCGAGCTCATGCTCGAGGTGCTGGCGCTGGCCATGTACACCGCCTTGCTGTACTACCTGCCGCTGGCGCTGGCCGTGGCCGTGCTGGCGGCCCTGTCGCTGGTGGCGGCGGGCTCCTTTGCTTGGAGTTTCAAGCCGCTGGAGCTGGATTTGAGCAAGATCGGCCTCATCAGCGGCTTCGGGCGGCTGTTTTCGATGCAGCAGTTTTTCGAGCTGCTCAAGCTGCTCGCGGTTTCGGTGTTGCTGGGGCTGGTGGCGTGGTGGTTTGTGAGCAGCCATCTGCCAGCCTTTGGATCCCTGCTGCTGCGCCCGCTCGAGAGCTCGATCGTGCAGTTGGGGCAGTGGTTCATGCTCGGCGTCGGAGCTCTGCTGCTGGTGTTACTACTGGTGGCCCTGATCGATGTGCCGCTGCAGCAGTATCTGCACCGGCGCAACCTCAAGATGTCGCACAAAGAGGTGGTGGACGAAAACAAGGAAACCGAGGGCAACCCGTGGTTGCGCGCCAAGCGCTTGCAGCGTCAGCGTGAACTGGCCCAAGGCAGCAGCGTGGCCCAAGTGCCGGCGGCCGACCTGGTGCTGATGAACCCGACCCACTACGCCGTGGCGCTCAAGTACGACGAAAAAACCATGGTTGCCCCGCACGTGATCGCCAAGGGGGCGGACCTGAACGCGCTGCGCATCCGCGACATGGCCAAGCTGCACCAAGTGCCGGTGTTGCAGTCACCGATGCTGGCGCGCGCCCTGTTTGCCCACACCGAAATCAACCAGCAGGTGCCGGCGGCGCTGTTCACCGCCGTGGCCCAGGTGTTGGCCTATGTGTACCGCCTGCGCGCTGCGCTGCGCGGCCAAGGCTCCATGCCGGGCCAGCCGCCGCAGCCCCACGTGCCCCCAGAACTCGACCCGCATCAGGGCCACGACGTGGCACCGGCGCAGGCCTAAGCCCGCGCGCTACAACACGATGCTCCCATGAACGCTCTACTGCAAACCCTACAACGCTGGTTTGGCCCCGGCAGCGGCTATGCCGCCGTGATCGCGGTGCCCATCTTGGTGATGCTGGTGCTGGCCATGCTGGTGCTGCCGTTGCCGCCGTGGCTGCTCGACCTGCTCTTCACCCTCAACATCGCCATCGCCCTGATGGTGATGATGGTGGCGGCTTATATGCGGCGGGCGATGGACTTCATCGTCTTTCCGACCGTGCTGCTGCTGACCACGCTGATGCGGCTGGCGCTCAACGTGGCCTCTACCCGCGTGGTGCTGATGGAAGGGCACCAAGGCACCGGGGCCGCCGGCAACGTGATCGAGGCCTTTGGCACCTTTTTGGTCGGTGGCAACTTTGCCGTGGGCGTGATCGTGTTCTTGATCCTGGTGGTGATCAACTTTGTGGTGGTCACCAAAGGCGCCGAGCGCATCGCCGAAGTGGGCGCGCGCTTCACGCTCGACGCCATGCCGGGCAAGCAGATGGCGATCGACGCCGACCTCAATGCCGGCATCATCACCGACAAAGAGGCCAAGCAGCGCCGCGCCGAAGTGGCCGAAGAAGCCGACTTTTTTGGCAACATGGACGGTGCCGCCAAGTTTGTGCGCGGCGACGCCATCGCCGGCATCCTGATCCTGCTCATCACCATGATCGGTGGTTTTGCGATCGGCATGTTGCAGCACAGCATGAGCGCCAGCGATGCCTCGGCCACCTACATCACGCTGGCCATCGGCGACGCGCTGGCGGCGCAGGTGCCGGCGCTGCTGATCTCGGTGGCGGCGGCGATGGTGGTCTCGCGCGTGGGCAAAGAAGAAGACTTGGGGCAGCAGATCGTCGGCCAAGTGTTCGATTCGCCCAAGGTGCTGGGGATCAGCGCGCTGGTGCTGTTTTTGCTGGGCATCATCCCGGGCATGCCCAACGTGGTGTTCCTCAGCTTTGCCTTTGCCCTCGGCGGGGCGGCGTTCTGGATCGGCTGGCAGCAGCGCCAGGCGCAGGCCGCCAGCGCGCAGGCGCAGTTGCTGGCCAACGCGCCCCCACCCAGCGACGGTGAAGCCTCGTGGAGTGATATGCAGCCGGTCGATCTGCTGGGCCTCGAGCTGGGCTACCGCCTGATTCCGCTGGTGGACAAAGCGCGCCAGGGCGATTTGCTCACCCGGATCAAGGGCGTGCGCAAAAAATTCGCCCAAGACGTGGGCTTCTTGCCGCCGCCGGTGCACGTGCGCGACAACCTCGAGCTGCGCCCCAGCAGCTACCGCATTGCCCTGCGCGGTGTGGTGGTGGGCGAGGGCGAGGTGTTCCCGGGTCAGTTCATGGCCATCAACCCGGGGCACATCCGCACCCCGCTCATCGGCACCGCCACCACCGACCCAGCCTTTGGCCTGCCGGCGCACTGGATCGAGGAACGGCAAAAAGAAAACGCGCAAATGGCCGGTTACACCGTGGTTGATTCCGAGACCGTGCTGGCCACGCATTTGTCACACTTGATGCAAGTCCATGCCGCCAGATTGCTGAGCCGCACCGAGGTGCAGGAGCTGGTGGCGCACGTGGCCAAACTGGCCCCCAAACTGATCGAGGAAGTGGTTCCGGCCATGGTGCCCATCGGCGTATTTCACAAGGTGCTGCAGCTGCTGCTCGAAGAGTCGGTGCACATCCGCGACGTGCGCACCATCGTCGAGGCCTTGGCCGAACACGCCGGCCAGACGCAAGACCCGGCCGAACTGGCGCGGCGCATTCGGCAGGCGCTGGCGCCCGCCATCGTGCAGCAAATCTACGGCCCGGTGAGCGAGCTGGAAGTGATCGCCATCGAGCCCGGGCTCGAGCGCTTGCTCACCCAGGCCCTGAGCGGGCAGGGCTCGGGTGCGCTCGACCCCGGCGTGGCCGAACTGCTCACCCAGTCGGCGGCCCAGGTCTCGAACCGGCAGGAAGAGAAAGGCATCCCGGCCTGCCTGCTGGTGCCCGACGCCATTCGCAGCGCCATGGCGCGCCTGCTCAAACGCGCGGCGCCCCGCCTGCAGGTGCTGGCGCACAGCGAAATTCCTGACACCCATTTGATCCGCATCGGCCCAATACTTGGAGAGCCCGCATGAACGCCCAACGCTTTATAGCCCCCAACTCGCGCGAAGCCATGGCGCTGGCCAAGGCCACCTTTGGCGACAGCGCCGTGATTTTGTCGAGCCGCTCCGTTGATCAGGGCTTTGAAGTGGTGGCCACCAGCGAAGAAGACCTTGGGCACTTGCGCACGCAGGTCGCGGCCGTATCCAAGCCGCCACAGCATCCTGATGAGCGCATGCAGCGCGCCAACCTGCAGCAGCGCGCCGACAACCAGTTGCCGCGCAAGTTGGCGGGCAGCAGCGTGGCGCAAGACACCGAAGCCATGGCCATGAGCACCTTGTCGTTCCAAGACTACGTGCGCGAGCGCATGCTGCGCAAGCGCCGCGAAGCCATGCAAAGCCCAGCGCGCGCCGATCCGGTGCCCAACGAGCCTGCGCACCCTCAAGGCCCTGCGCCCGCGCGCCACACCGCGCCCGAGCGCGATGGCTTTCGCGTTCAAACCGATGAGCACGACATGCGTTTGCAATTTGCCCAGCCCGCAACTGCTGCGCCCAAGCCCAAAGCGCGCCCGGCGCTGGCCAGCCCTGCCCCCGAAGCGCCCAAAGCCGACGCCTCGTCTTCGGTGGCGGCGCGCCTGACCGAGCAGATCGACAAGCTGCAGACGCTGATGGAGGAGCGCCTGAGCACCTTGGCTTGGCTCGGTCAGGCCAAGCAAAACCCGATCGAGGCCGGTCTGCTGCTCAAACTCATCCGCTGCGGTTACTCGCCCACGGTGGCGCGCGCCGTGATGGAGCGCCTGCCCGAGCGCTACGCTCCTGCCGAGGCCTTTCGCTGGACGCAAGAGGTGTTGGCGCGCAACCTGCGCACCCACCGCGAAGCGGGCCAGCTGTGCGACGAGGGCGGGGTGTTTGCGCTGGTGGGAGCCACCGGAGTGGGCAAAACCACCACCGCCGCCAAGTTGGCGGCGCAGTGCGTGCAGACCTATGGGCCCAGCAGCGTCGGCCTGATCACGCTCGACAGCTACCGCGTGGCCGGCTACGAGCAGCTGCGCTCCTATGCCCGCATGCTGGGCGTGGTGGCGCACCTGGCGCACGACCGCGCGGCGCTGCAAGACTTGCTCGAGCTGCTGGCCAACAAGCGCATGGTGATCATCGACACCGCCGGGCTTGGGCAAAAAGACCCACGCATCGCCGAGATGATGGAGCTGCTGGACTCACCCAGCATCAAAAAACTGCTGGTGCTCAACGCCGGCGCCCACGGCGACACGCTCGACGAGGTGGTGCACGCCTACGTGGGCAGCGGCCTACACGGCGTGATTTTGTCCAAACTCGATGAAGCCGCGAAGCTCGGGCCGGCGCTCGACACCTTGATCCGGCACCAGCTGGTGCTGCGCGGCCTGAGCACGGGTCAGCGCGTGCCAGAGGACTGGCAGCGCCCTGATGCCCCGACGCTGGTGCGTTTATCAATGGCCACCAGCAGCAAATCGTCTTTTGACCCCAAAGAGGCCGAGCTGCCCTTCTACTTTACCGAATCGGGCCAGGTGCGGGTGCCTTTGGATGGCCGCCATGTTTGAATCCGGCTTCGACCAAGCCACAGGGCTCGCGGCCCTGCACTTGCAGCCCCCCAAGCGCTTGTTGCCGGTGGTGCACAACCCCGACCCGGCGCTGGCGCAGGCGGCACTGCTGCGGCTCGAAGACGGTTTGATGGATTTGGGTTTAAGCGTGCTGCCGCTCGATGGCATGCCCGAGACCGGTGGCGCGCTTTCCAAGTCGAGCGTTTGGCTGGAGCAGTGGGAGCAGGCGCTGCCCGAATCTGGGGTGTTGCTCTGGCAGGCCCCGCTGGAGGCGTGGGCGGTGCGGTTGGCCGATACCCAGGCGCGCCCGCTGGTGCTGCTCAATGCGGCCCCGGCGAGCTTGGTGAGCGCCTACAACGCCATCAAGGTGTTGTGGCAGGTGGCGGCCCTGCAGGCGCTGGTGCTGTGGCTGCCCGATGCCGACCTAGCCGCGAGCCAGTCTGCGAATTGGGATCGAGGCATAGAGCCAGATCCGGTTCGAACACTGCGTCAGCAGGCTTTGCGTCACCTGGGTCTGAGGCCAGCGGTGTGGCCACTCGGGTATGATCGTCAGCGGGGTGTCTTGGACCCAGCGGCTGGCGAATCCTGCATGCAACGGGTTCTGGAAACGGCGTTGGTGCTGCAAGATAGCGTGAGACAACCCCATGTACATTCCTTTTCACACCAGTTTTTCGCGCTTTCAGCCGACCAGACCCGCTCAGTTTCTGATGTACACCGCCAAAGGCACGCTTGACCGCGATGCCCAACTCAGACGCCATAGCCCTTTGGTGCTCCGTTTGGCGCATCATTTGATGGCGCGACTGCCCGCCAGCGTCGATATCGATGACCTGATCCAGGTTGGGATGATCGGTCTCAACGAAGCCCTGACGCGCTACGACCCGGCGCAAGGGGTGCAATTCGAGACCTTTGCCAGTCAGCGCATCCGTGGCGCCATGCTCGACGAGTTGCGCGACGGCGACTGGCTCTCACGCAGCTCGCGCAAGCAACAAAAAGACATCGAGGCGGCGGTGCAACGGCTGGAACAGCGCCTGCAGCGGGCACCGCGTGAATCCGAGATCGCGCTCGAGCTCGGGCTGTCGCTGCCCGAATACCAGGAGATGCTGGGCCGGGTGCGCGGCTCGCAGCTGGTCTATCTCGAGGACTTGACCGGCGGGACGGAAGACGAGCCGTTTCTTGACCGCTTTTTGCCCGCCGACGAAGGTGCCAACCCACAGGCTCAGTTGAGCGTGCAGCGCATGCGTGCGGCCTTGGTCGAGGGCATCAACAAACTGCCCGAGCGCGAGCAGCACGTGATGAGCATGTATTACGAACATGACATGAACCTCAAAGAGATCGCTGCCGTATTGGGTGTGACCGAGTCGCGCGTGAGCCAGTTGCACAGCCAGTCGATCGCCCGGCTGCGGGCCCGGCTTCGTGCCCACTAAAGCACGCGGGCCCAAACAGCTTCGGCGTTTCAGGTTTTGAAGTAGCCCGATGCTGCCCCGTTGCTCGAGGCAAATGGGCTGGCGCGCCCAGCCAGGCGGCTATAGGCTTTGACGGCGTCTGCTGGGAAAAGCACATCAAGCGCACGCTGCGCTTGCGCCGACAGGCGGGTGTTGGTTTGGCTGAGTTGCTGGATATCGGCGCCTAGGCGCTGCAATTGCAATGCAAACTCAGCAGGCATGGCCGCGCCCTGCGTGGCGGTTTTCTGCAGCAACGGCAGGTGGTGGGCCATAGACCGGTTCAGTTCTGCGACGGCAGCCACCAAGGCATCCGCGTTTTCGCCATCTATAGATTCCAGCGCCAAGCCCTGCACTGAAGCAGCAGCCGTGCGCAAGGCCGTCAAGGTCTCGAGTGCCGCGCGCCAACCGGGGTCACCAGCAGGGGTGGGGGGGGGGCTGCGCACCAAACCCGGGTTGCTCATCGCATGGGGGCAGAGCCGGTTTCAGAGCGGGGTGCAGAGGCCGCCACGCCGAGCATTTCACGTGCCTGAACCAGCACCTGATCGGCGATGGCTTCGGCGTTGACGGAAAACGAACCGTTTTGGATTGCGCTGCGCATGGCCTGCACTTTTTCGGCGTTGAAAACGTCGGCGCCCGAGCGAGCCACGTTGTTGGTCATGGTCTGGGTTACGGCCGAAAGCCGCACCTCGACACTGGCAGCGGTTGCGGACCCAGTGTTGCCAACCGCCTGAGCGGGCACGGCTGCACGATCCAACATTCGCGTGGACGGACTAACTGCAGCAGGCTTGTCGGTGAGGTGATTGACGTTCATGACGCGCTCCAAACCCCCAGATAAGGGGGGCACTTGAGAGCCTTATCGGCCGAATGAGGGCCGACTTTAACCTTTTTTTGCGGTTCTGGCTATGGTGCTGGTGTCACAGGCGTACAGCGACTGTGTCGGCGTCGATGACCACCCCATTGACGATTTGCCGATTCGGTAGCCGCACCCGCACCGCTTGGCCGAGCACCCCGTGGCTAAGCGCGGTACCACTGGCGCTAAGTGTAAAGCCCGCGCCATCGAGTTGCAATTTTACTTGGCTGCCCGAGGCAAACATTTGCGGTGCGCGCACCATGCCGTTGCGCAGCACTTGCCCAGGTTGCAGCGCGCTGACCGCCGCCAGGCCTAGCCATTGCTCGGAGCGGGTCAGCGGTGGCGAGGGGTGCGCGGCCCAATCGATCTCGGTGAGCTCTAGGTCGGACTGGGTCAAGGTGGTACCGGCGCGCACTGGCTGGCGGATGACCCAAGCAGGGCCCCAGGCACGCACCTCGATGGGCAAAAACACTGTCCAAGCCACCGGGCCTTGCACGCAGCGCAGCCCGATGCGGGTGCGGCCCCAGAGCCGGGTGTTGTTGGGCATAAAGGGTTCGACTCGGGCGCATGGGGCCAATTGCAGACGGCTGTCGAAGCGCCCAACCACCACCTCGGGGCGCAAGGGCAAGTCGGAGCTGACTTGGGCGATCAGCTGTTCGTTGATCCAGCGCTCGGTCTGTTGCGACCAGGCCTGGTGTGCAGGGCTGGGCTGGGTGGAGGCGGCGGCATCGCTCAAGCCCATTGCGAGCGAGAATACCCACCCCAGCAGCAAGGCGGCACGCCGCACAAGGCTGCGCTGCGGTCTTTGGCAGGAGCAGAGTGGGTTCGGGCGCATGGGGGCAGGTATGGGCATGAACTGTGTTGCCGCACTGTAGCCCGGTCGTGGGTGCGAGTTGAGCGGAAATAACCGGCTTACAGGCCGCTTATTCAGGGCTTAACAAGGGCTCAAGTTTTCCACAATCGCGGCATCGGGGCCGGATTCGCTGCAAGCGCCCCCCAACCGCAAGCCGCAGGAGCGCAAGATGTTTGAGCCACTGACCCGGCGCCTCGAGTTCTTCTCGGACGCGCTGCAGTTGCGGGCCCACCGCCAGCAGGTGTTGGCCAGCAACATTGCCAATGCTGACACGCCCGGCTTTGTGGCGCGCGACTTCGATTTTCGCCAAGCGATGGACAGCGTACGGTCGCGCGGCCCCGAGCTGCGCGCCGGGGCCATGCCAGTGCTAACCGGCGGCGACGCCCGCCACCTGCGCACGTCTGCAACCCTGGCCGACGTACCCGACCGCAACCGCGTCCAGTACAGCGTCCAGACCCAACCCAGTCTCGACGGCAACACCGTGGACCTAGACCAGCAGCGCGCCAACTTCATCCACAACGCGGTGCAGTACGAGTCCACGCTGCGCTTCATCAACGGCCACGTGCGCACCATGCTCAGCGCCATCCAAGGCCAGTAAAGGAGCACCATCATGTCGATGTTCACCATTTTCAGCGTCTCGGGCAGCGCCATCAGCGCCCAAGCGCAGCGCCTCAACACCGTGGCCAGCAATTTGGCCAACGCCGACGCCGTGGCCGGTCCCGATGGCCAGGCCTTCCGCGCACGCCAGGTGGTTTTTCAGACCGTGCCTATGGGCAACAACCCGGCTTCGCAAGGGGTGCGGGTGCAAGACGTGATCGAAAGCCAAGTGCCCAACCGGCGCGTGTTTAACCCCCAGCACCCCAACGCCGACGGCGAGGGTTACGTGACGCACTCCAACGTCAACCCGGTCGAAGAAATGGTCAACATGATCTCGGCCTCGCGCTCGTACCAGAACAACGTCGAAGTCATGAACACCGCCAAACACCTGCTGCTGCGCACGCTGCAGATGGGCCAATAAGCGCACACCGGAGCCTTGCCATGTTTATGTCTGCCCTGAGCCGCACCGAGATCGATGCCTACAACGCCAAAGGCGGCGCCCAAGGCCAGGCCACCGATCCGCAAGCGGCACAAGACCGTTTTCTTAGGCTTTTTGTGGCCCAGTTGAGCAACCAAGACCCGCTCAACCCCATGGACAACGCGCAGATGACGAGCCAGATGGCGCAGATCAACACCGTCACCGGCATCCAGCAGCTCAACCAGACCGTGAAGTCGCTGGCCGAGCAGTTTGGCCAAACGCAGGCGGCGCTGGCCGCGAGCTTGGTCGGACGCCATGTGGTGGCCCAAGGCAACGCGCTCACGGTGCACAACGGCGTGGTGCAGGGCAGCTTCAGCCTGCCCCGGGCCAGCGACAGCGTGCGCGTCGATGTGCTGGGCCGTGCGGGCGAGCTGCTGGGCAGCACCCAACTGGGCCCGCGCGGTGCCGGCTTACAGCATTTCGACTGGGTGCCCGAAGGTGTGGATGCGGCGCGCGTGGCCTCGATGCAGGTGCACGCCATGGCCAATGGTCAGGCGCTCACGGCCATGCCGCTGGCGCGCCAGCGTGTCGAATCGGTCGGCATCATCGAAGGCCAAGTGCACCTGCGCGCCGCCGACGGCAGCACCCTGAAGCAGCAAGACGTGCTGGCCTTTTTATGAACCCAATTCCCAGCATTGATTGGAGCACGACATGAGTTTTCAAACAGGTTTGTCAGGCCTGAACGCGGCTGCACGCAACCTCCAGGTGATCGGGCACAACATCGCCAACGCCAACACCACCGGCATGAAAGCCAGCCGGGCCGAGTTCGCCGAGGTTTATGCCGCCGCTTTGGGCGCAACTGGTGGAGCCAGTGCCGGCATGGGGGTGCAAGTGGCCGCGATAGCGCAACTGTTTACGCAGGGCAACCTAAAAATAACCGGCAATCAGCTCGATCTGGCCATCAACGGGGCCGGGTTTTTCCAAGTCAATGCCCCCGATGGCAGCCCACTGTTTACCCGAAACGGTGAGTTCAAACTCGATAAAGACGGTTTTATCGTCACCAACACCGGCGCGCGCCTTCAAGGTTTTGACACCGACGCGTTGGGTCAGCGCACCAGCGCCGTGACCAGAGACCTGACGCTGCCCACCGGGCAGCCGATTCCGCCACGAGCCTCTGGCATCACTGCGGCCAACCCCTTGAGTCGAGGCATAGAGATCACGGCCAACCTCGACGCGGGTGCGGCGATTGAGTCGCCTCCGACAGCCCCCCTGACGGAGTCCCAAAAGCGCTTTGGTACCGCGCTCAATGCGTTTGATGAGCAAGGCAGCCCGGTTGCCGTGCAGCTTTATTTTGTTAAAACGGCCGCCAACACCTGGCAAATTGCAGCCAGCTTGGACAATGGCAACAGCTTGTTGGCAGGCGGCGGCGCCCTGACTTTTGGTGCCAATGGCCAGTTGGTTTCTTCAGCCATCTCGAACATCACGATTCCGGTTGCGGTCGCTCCCGCCACCGTACCGAGTTCAGCGCTGACCATTCCCCTCACTCTGGCAGACCCTGCCGGCACCCCCACCCTGACCCAGTTTGGCTCCCGTTTTGGCGTCTTTGCCCTGACCCAAGATGGTTATGCCGCCGGCGATCTGACCTCGATCGATATCGCTGAAAACGGCGTGGTCATGGCGCGCTACTCCAACGGCATTTCGCGTGCCGAAGGCCAGGTCGCTTTGGCCAACTTTCGCAACTTGCAGGGCTTGCAGCCGATCAATGGCGGCTTCTGGGCGCAGACCTTTGCGTCGGGACCTCCCACATTGGGCGGTCCGCAAGAAGGCGGAGTGGGTTTGGTGCGCCAAAATGCGTTGGAGGAATCCAACGTCGAACTGACCCAAGAGCTGGTCAACATGATGGTCGCGCAGCGTTCGTACCAGGCCAACGCGCAGACCATCCGCACGCAGGACCAGGTGTTGCAGACCCTGGTCAATATGCGCTGATGCCACAAGCTGCGCACTAAACGCCAAGGAGCCCGAGCATGGACCGCATGATCTTCCTAGCCCTGTCGGGGGCCAACGCGGCCATGCACCGCAAGCAGGCGCTGACACACAACCTGGCCAACGTGAGCACCAACGGCTTTCGCGCCGAGATGTCCACCTTCCGCTCGGTGCCGCTGCGCGGCGAGGGCGCGAGCACGCGCGCCTTTGCGCTCGAAGCCAGCGCCGGCCACCTCGACACCCCGGGGCCGATCAACCAGACCGGACGCAACCTCGATGTGGCCGCCGCCGGGCGTGCCTTTTTTGCCGTGCAGGCGCTCGACGGCACCGAAGCCTACACCCGCGCCGGTGCCTTGCAGGTCTCGGCCCAGGGGCAGCTGGTGGGCGTCAATGGCTTGCCGATGCTCGACGACGGCGCGGCCCCCATCGCGGTGCCGGCCAACGCCCAGGTGATGATCGCCAGCGACGGCACGGTGAGCGCGCGCGTGGGCGAGGAGCCGCCGCAGGCGCTCGGACGCCTCAAGCTGGTCACGCCCGACGACGCGGCGCAGCGTCTGGTGCGCGGCAACGACGGCCTGTTCCGCGGCGCCGACGGCGGCCCGCTGCCGGCAGACGCCACGGCCACGCTGATCGACGGCGCCCTCGAGGGTTCGAACGTGAACCCGGTCGAGGCCATGGTCGGCATGATCAGCGTGGCGCGCCAGTTCGAACTGCAACTGCGCATGCTGCAAAACGCCGAACGCAACGACCAAACCGCCGCCCGACTGTTGAACCTGCAGGGCTAAACCCGGCCCTTTGCACCCTAGGAGCACACCATGATCAACGCCTTGCAGATCGCCAGCACCGGCATGCGCGCGCAGCAAACCCAGCTCGACGTGATTTCGCACAACTTGGCCAACGTCTCGACCACGGGCTTCAAGCGCAGCAGCGCCATGTTCGAAGACTTGATCTACCAAAATCTGCGTCAGGTCGGGGCCCCCAACGCCGAACAGGCCGAGCTGCCCACCGGTTTGCAGCTCGGGCTGGGGGTGCGCACCGTGGCCACCGCGCGCACCTTTACCCAAGGCAGCTTGCAAAAGACTGAAAACCAGCTCGACGTGGCGATCAACGGCGACGGTTTTTTCCAGATCGAAATGCCCGACGGCAGCACCGCCTACACGCGCGACGGCAGCTTCAAGATCACCGCCGAGGGCCGCTTGGTGAACAACAGCGGCATGCCAGTGATCGGCGCTGTGACCATTCCGCGCGATGCGCGCAGCGTCACCATCGGCGCAGACGGTCAGGTGACGGTGCTGGTGGGCACCAACCCGGCGCCGCAACCGGCGGGTACGATCACACTCGCCACCTTCATCAACCCGGCGGGGCTGGAGCCGCGCGGCCAAAATCTGTTTACTGAAACCGCTGCGTCGGGTGAGGCGGCTGTGGGTGCACCCGGCAGCGAAGGGCGCGGCCCGGTGCTGCAGGGCTTTTTGGAGAGTTCCAACGTGAATGTGGTGCAAGAGCTGGTGGCCATGATCCAGACCCAGCGTGCCTACGAACTCAACTCGCGCGCCGTCCAGACCTCGGACCAGATGCTGGCGCGGTTGGCGCAGATTTGAAGCGGGTTGAAGCGATTCCGCAACCGCGCCCTTAAACCCAGCCGACCTTCCGGATTACGCATCATGAATCCCTTACTGCCGCGCAGGCCCATGGCTGTGCATTTTGCACGACCCGTACGCAGCGGCGCACGCGGGTCGGTGCTGCTGGTGACCCTGCTGGGCGCGCTGGTCTTGAGCGGCTGCGAAACCCTGTCGCAAGTGCCCCAGGTCGATCTGGTGCCGGCACCACGCACCCTCGATTTCCCGCAGGCGCAAGCCGCACCGGCGGCGCCGCTCAACGGCAGCTTGTTTGCCGCCGCCACCTTTCGCCCGGGCTTTGAAGACCACCGCGCGCGCCTGGTAGGCGATGTGCTCACGATCCAGATCAGCGAGCGCGTCAGCGCCACCCAAGAGAGCGCGACCACGGTCAACCGCAATTCGGAGCTCAGCGCTGGGGTGTCGGCTTTTCCGCTGGCGCGCGCACGCGAGCTCGGGCGCTTGCGCACCGCGGCCGAGACCGAAAACAGCTTCAACGCCGACGGCTCGACCGAGGCCACCCACACCTTTGCCGGCAGCATCACGGCGGTGGTGACGCAGGTGCTGCCCAACGGGCATCTGGTGGTGGTGGGTGAAAAACAGATCGGCGTGAACCAAAACGTGGATGTGCTGCAGTTTTCGGGCACGGTCGATCCGCGCACCATCCGGCCCGGCAACACGGTTCAGTCCACTCAGGTGGCCAACGTGCGCGTGCTCTCGCGTGGCCGCGGCGCGCAGGCCGACGCGCACACATTTGGCTGGCTTTCACGCTTCTTTTTAACGCTTATGCCGTTCTAAAGTTTTACACAATCGGTTCATCGGGTTCGGCTTGCAGCCGCACACCCCGCACCGGAGCTCGCACGATGAACCGTTTTACCCCAACACAAGCCGACCAGCCCAGTGTTGCCGCCGTGTCTCGGGTGGCGGGTCTGATGCTTGGGACTGCGGGTCGCAGCTTGGGGTTGTTTGGGTTCTTGCGCTCGGCCGCATTGGTGGTCGGTTTGCTGTTCGTCGCCGTTGGCGCACTGCACGCCAGCACGCGCATTCAAGACGTGGCCTCGGTGCAGGGCGTGCGCAGCAACCCCCTGACCGGCTATGGGCTGGTGGTGGGGCTCGATGGCACCGGCGACCAAGCGGCCCAAATGCCCTTTAGCGCGCAGTCGCTGCGCAACTACCTCGAGCAACACGGCCTGAGCCTGCCGCCGGGCGCCAACTTTCAGCCGCGCAACGTGGCGGCGGTGCTGGTCACGGCGCAGCTGCCGGCCTTTGCCCAGCCGGGGCAGGCCATCGATATCACGGTGTCGTCGATCGGCAATGCGCGCTCGCTGCGCGGTGGCACCCTGATCACCACGCCCTTGCGCGGCGTCGATGGCCAGATTTACGCCTTGGCACAGGGCAATTTGATTGTCGGTGGCGCCGGGGCTGCAGCCGCCGGCGCCCAGGTGGTGATCAACCATTTGAGTGTGGGTCGCATCCCCAACGGCGGCCAGGTCGAGCGCAGCGTGCCCACGCCCTTTTTGCTCGGCACCACCATCGACCTGAACCTGAACGCCGCCGACTTTCAGACCGCGCGCCGGGTGGCGCTGTCGATCAACCAAGCCAAGGGCGCGGGCACGGCGCAAGCGCTCGACGGCCGCGTGGTGCGCCTGCGCGCCCCGACCGACCCCAACGAGCGCGTCGCCTTTTTGGCCGACATCGAGCAGTTGCCGCTGCAACTGGCGCCGCCTGCGGCGCGCGTGGTGGTGAATTCGCGCACCGGTTCGGTGGTCATGAACCAGAGCGTGACCTTGGCCCCGGCGGCGGTGGCGCACGGCAACCTCACGGTCACCATCCGCGTCACGCCGCTAGTGGCCATGCCACCGCCGTTCGCGCCGCCCGGCACGCCACCGGTGGTGGTCGAACAGGCCGAGGTGCAGATCGGCCAAGAGGGTGGGGCGCTGATCCAACTGCCTGCCAGCACCCAATTGAGCGAGGTGGTGCGCGCCCTCAACGCCATGGGGGCCACGCCGATGGATTTGGTCTCGATCTTGCAAGCCTTGCGCGCGGCCGGTTCGCTGCGCGCCGAGCTCGAGGTGATCTGAGCATGAGCCTCCAGCCTGCCTCGGTCTCTGCTTCGGGCGCTGCGCTGGCGCTGGTGCAGCAGCGCGGGCTGGCCGCCGACAGCAACTCGCTCAACCAACTCAACCAACTGGCTGGGCGCGACAGCCGCGCCGCCATCCGCGATACCGCGCGCCAGTTTGAAGCCCTGTTTATGCGCGAACTGCTCAAGAGCATGCGCGAAGCGACCATGAGTACGGGACTGATGGGCGACGAAGCCGGTGGCTTGGGCAGCCAGTTGCTCGACGAGCAGTGGGCCGTCAAGCTCACCGGCCTGCCCAGGGGCTTGGGTGAAATGATCGAACGCCAACTGATGCAACAAACCCAGGGCGCTCAGGAGCCTGCCAGCGCCGTCCCGGCTGCGGCCCATGCGCCAGCTGCTGCCGCGCGGCCGCCGTTTGCCACCCCAAGCCAAGCCCAAGCCGGCTTTGTGGCCCAGCACCGCCAAGCGGCGCAGCAAGTGGAGCGCGAGAGCGGCATCCCGGCCAGCTTCATGCTCGGCAAGGCCGCGCACGAGACCGGCTGGGGCCGCAGCCCGATCCGCAACGCCGACGGCTCCGACAGCTTCAACCTCTTTGGCATCAAAGCCACGCCGGGCTGGCGCGGGCGCGTCGCCGAGGTCATGACCACCGAGTACGTCAACGGCGCACCGCAGCGCATGGTGCAACGCTTTCGCGCCTACGACAGCCCACTCGACGCCTTTCGCGACTACGCGCGTCTGATCGGGCGCAGCCCGCGCTATGCCGAAGTGATGCAAAACCTGCATTCGCCGCGCGCTTTTGCGCAAGAGGTGCAAGAGGCCGGCTTCGCCACCGACCCGCGCTATGCCGCCAAACTCGAGCGCATGATCAACACCACCATCAACGTCAAGCGGGCCTTGGGCTAAGCGGAGGCTGCCATGAGTTTCAACATCGGCGTCACCAGCTTATTGAGCAACCAGGCCGCGTTGCAGGTGGTTGGGCACAACATTGCCAACGCCAACACGCCCGGCTTTTCTCGCCAAACCGTGAGCTTGCAGCAGGTGCCGGGGCAGCAGTTTGGTGTCGGCTATTTTGGTCGGGGGGTGCAGGTGGCCGGGGTGGAGCGTGCCTTCAACCAGTTTCTCACGCGCGAGGCCAACATCACGGCGGCGGCTTCAGAGGCATCCAATCTGCGCTATCAGCGCTTGCAAGCGCTCGAAGCCCTGTTCCCCATGGGTGCCGCTGGCCTAGGGCAGCAGCTCAATGGTTTTTTGAATTCGTGGGCAGATGCCCTGGCCTCGCCCACCAACCAAACGGCACGCGCCGTGGTGCTCACGCGCGCCGACGACCTTGCACGGCGCCTCAATGGCAGCGCCGAACAGCTCGATCAGTTGCGCACCACCACCCGCGCCCAGTTAGATGCCAGCCTTGCCCAAATCAACCAGCTCAGCGCCGGAGTTGCGCAGATGAACCAGCGCATCGTCGATGGTTTTGCTGCGGGTGTTCCGCCCAACGACTTGCTCGACCAGCGCGATCGGTTGCTGGCAAACCTGAATCGCATCGTTCAAGTGCATACTTTGGAGGCTGATGACCGTTCGATGACGGTGTTTGTCGGGGGCAGCATGCCGCTGGTGCTGGGTTCGCGCGCCACGGCGCTGGTGGGTTCCGAGAGCATCAGCCCCGATGGCCGCTACACCGTGGGCTTTGGCAACGCTGCCACCGTGCTCAACGACGATTTGATCGGTGGCGGCACGCTGCGCGGGGCCCTGACTTTTTTCAATGACGATGTGGCTGGCGTGAGCAACCAACTCGGGCGCTTGGCCCTGGCCACACTCGAGCTGACGAATCGCCAGCACCGTCAAGGTCTGGATTTGAATGGTCAGGAGGGGCAGGATTTTTTCCGGCCCCTTGCGGCCAGCTACTGGACCCAGGCCGTGGTGCCAGTGGTCAACACCGTGACGCCTCCTACGGCATTGAACGTGAGCGTGGGCATGGACCCTGCCGCTGACGCACCGACGCAGTTTCGGGCATCGGACTACCGGGTCACTTTCACAGGTGCTGGTGCTGGCAACCTGACCCGCATCAGCGATGGCTTCAGCGTCGCCTTTGCCGCGCCGACCACCGATTTGACCTTGGACGGACTGCGCTTTGGCGGTCTGGCCAGTGGTGCTGCAGGAACCGAGGTGCTGCTGCGTCCGTTTCGGGGCGTGGCTGCTGCCATGGCGGTGAATCTGTCTGCGCCTTCGCAGCTGGCGCTGTCCAGCCCGGTGGTGGTTGCGGCGGCGGCGGGCAATTCTGGCAATGCACAAGTGGAGGCCCTGTATCGGCCCACCGGGCAAATGCCACCGTTTGCTGATGTACCGGCCACGATCACCTTTGTTGCCGGCGGCTACACCATCAACGGCGGACCTACGCAAGCTTTTGTTTCGGGCCAAGCAATAGTGGGCAGCGGTTTCAGCCTCACCCTGCGCGGCGCGCCAGCCGTCGGCGACACCTTTAACGTGCGTGAGCCGCTGCCCACAGAAAACTTGCGCCAGAATGCCGGCAACGGCCAAGCGCTGCTGGCGCTGCGCGACCTGGCGACCATCGACGGTTTTATGCTGTCGGATGGGTACATCCCGGTCTTTAGCGCCGTGGCGGCTGGTTTGCAGCGGGCGCAAACCGATTCCGAATTTCACACCCGCTTGGCGCTCAATGCCGAGAGTGCGCGCGCCAATCAGGCTGGCGTCAACCTTGACGAAGAGGCGGCGCGGTTGCTGCAGTTCCAGCAGGCTTACCAAGCCAGTGCGCGCTATCTGCAAAGCATGCAGTCGATTTTTGATACCTTGCTGGCCAGCTTTGGTCGTTAAAGGAGGGGAACCATGAGCATCACACGCGTCGCCACTGCCAATGCCTTTGATGCCAGCATCGCCCGCATTAGCCAGCGCAGCGCCGAATTCTCCGATTTGCAAGAAAAGCTCTCGGCCGGCAAGCGCGTGCTGCGCGCCAGCGACGACCCGGTGGCCGCCACCATGGCCGAGCGCGAGCACAACCGGATCTTGCGCACCGATGCCGATTTGCGCGCGCTCGAGCGCTCGCGCTCCAGTCTGCAATTGGCAGAAGGGTCCGTGGCTCAAATGGGCGAATTTTTGGCACGTTTTCAAGAACTGCTGGTGCAGGGCAGCAATTCGGTGCTGACCAGCAGCGACCGCAATTCCATCAGCCTCGAGATGCGCGGCCTGCGCGAACAGGTGCTGAACCTGGCCAATGTGCAAGACGCCGAGGGCAACGCTTTGCTCGGTGGTTTGGGCGTGACCAACGCCAGCGGTCGGCCGTTTGAGCAAGTCGGGCCGCCGACCGGCGTCACGACGCGCCTGCTCGCCGGGCAAGCGGCGGCGACCGAAGTCGGGCTGCCCAACCGCGTCGATGGCGATTTTGCCTTGAACAACTTGGCCTCAGCCGACCCTGGAGTGGTGGGCAACACCGACCTGTTTGCCATCATGCAGCGCGCCATTGACACGCTCGAAGACACGGGCTTGAGCGCAACCGCGCGCACGGCGGCGCTGGCGCATGTCAACGCCGATTTACAAACCGGCCAAGACCGTTTGCTGCTGGTGCGCGGCCGTTTGGGCGAATTGCTGCAACGTGCCGACAGCATCGACAGCATGTTGCAAGACCGCTCGCTGGCTGGGCAGCAGGCCCTGTCGCAACTCACCGACCTCGACATGGTGCGCGCGATCTCCGATTTCCAAACGCGGCAACTGGGGCTGCAAGCAGCGCTGCAGTCTTACGCTCAGGTGCAGCGTTTGTCGTTGTTTCAGTTCATCGCCTGAGTTTGCGGCGCGCACAAAAAAAGCCGGGAGGCTCTGCAGCTCCCCGGCTATTTTGGTTCGCCAGCCCCGAACCCAGAAGGCCCGTGCTGGCGACCAGTGGCTCACGCCAGCGACATCACATGTCCATGCCGCCCATGCCGCCCATACCACCCATGCCGCCGCCCGGCATGGCCGGTGCGTCGTCTTTGGGGGCTTCGGCCACCATGGCCTCGGTGGTCAGCATCAGCGCCGCCACCGACGCAGCGTTTTGCAGCGCCGTGCGCGTGACCTTGGTCGGGTCCAGAATGCCCATGTCGATCATGTCGCCATAGGTGTCGTTGGCGGCGTTGAAGCCGTAGTTGCCCTTGCCGGCCAGCACCGAGTTGACGACCACGCTGGGCTCGCCACCGGCGTTGGCGACGATGATGCGCAGTGGCTCTTCGACCGCGCGCAGCACCAGCTTGATGCCGGCTTCTTGGTCGGCGTTGTCGCCCTTGACCGCGCCGATGGCTTGGCGTGCACGCAGCAGCGCCACGCCGCCGCCGGCCACAATGCCTTCTTCCACGGCCGCGCGGGTGGCGTGCAGCGCGTCTTCAACGCGGGCTTTCTTCTCTTTCATCTCGACTTCGGTGGCGGCACCGACCTTGATCACCGCCACGCCGCCGGCCAGCTTGGCCACGCGCTCTTGCAGCTTCTCACGGTCGTAGTCGCTGGTGGCTTCTTCGATCTGGATGCGGATCTGCTTGACGCGCGCTTGGATGTCGTCTTCAGCGCCGGCACCGTCGATGATGGTGGTGTTTTCTTTGCCCACTTCGATGCGCTTGGCTTGGCCCAGATCGGCCAGCGTGACCTTCTCGAGCGTCAGGCCGACTTCTTCGGCGATCACTTTACCGCCGGTCAGGATGGCGATGTCTTCCAGCATCGCTTTGCGACGGTCGCCAAAGCCCGGGGCCTTGACCGCCACCACTTTCAGGATGCCGCGGATGGTGTTGACCACCAGCGTGGCCAGCGCCTCGCCTTCGACGTCTTCGGCAATGATCAGCAGCGGGCGGCCGGCCTTGGCCACGGCTTCGAGCGTGGGCAGCAGGTCGCGGATGTTGCTGATTTTCTTGTCGAACAGCAGCACGAAGGGGTTGTCCAGCAGCGCCGCTTGTTTTTCGGGGTTGTTGATGAAGTAGGGCGAGAGGTAGCCACGGTCGAACTGCATGCCTTCGACGATGTCGAGCTCGTTGTCCAGGCTCTTGCCGTCTTCAACCGTGATCACGCCTTCTTTGCCGACCTTGTCCATCGCCTTGGCGATGATGTCGCCGATGCTGGCGTCGGCGTTGGCCGAGATCGCGCCCACTTGAGCGATTTCTTTGCTGGTGGTGGTGGGCTTGGAGGCTTTCTTCAGCTCTTCGACCAGGGCGGTGACGGCCTTGTCGATGCCGCGCTTGAGGTCCATCGGGTTCATGCCGGCGGCCACGTACTTCATGCCTTCGCGCACGATGGCTTGGGCCAGCACCGTGGCGGTGGTGGTGCCGTCACCGGCGTTGTCGCTGGTCTTGGAAGCGACTTCCTTGACCATCTGCGCGCCCATGTTTTGCAGCTTGTCTTTGAGCTCGATTTCTTTGGCCACCGAAACACCGTCTTTGGTCACGGTGGGAGCGCCGAAGCTGCGCTCGAGCACCACGTTGCGGCCTTTGGGGCCCAGGGTCACCTTCACGGCGTTGGCCAGGATGTTCACACCCTCGACCATGCGGGCGCGGGCTTCACCGCCGAAAACTACGTCTTTTGCTGCCATTTGTTGCTATCCTTGAAATTTGTGGGGGTGAATGGGGCGCGCTTCAGCGCACGACGACCGCGAACAGGTCGTCTTCTTTCATGACCAGCAGCTCGTCGCCATCGACCTTGACGGTCTGGCCGCTGTACTTGCCAAACAACACGCGGTCGCCGACCTGCACGCTCAGGGCTTTGGTTTCGCCTTTGTCGTTGGTCTTGCCCGGGCCGACGGCCAGCACTTCACCTTGGTCGGGTTTTTCGGCGGCGTTGTCGGGGATCACGATGCCCGAAGCGGTTTTGGTTTCCTGTTCCAAGCGCTTGACGATCACGCGATCGGCGAGGGGGCGAAGTTTCATGGGTTCTCCTGTCACAAAAAAGGCACACACAAAGGTGCGGTTGCTACGAAAGTCGTGGGGGCCGGCCGCGGCTGCCACTAGGGGTAGGGGCAGATCACTGGCCGAGTCTGTTGTTAGCACTAACCACCAACGAGTGCTAATGATAAGGGCGCAGCGCCGCTTTTCAAGGGGGGATGGCGAAAATCTACGCTTGGTCTTGCGGCCACAGCCCGGCCAAGCGTTCGCGCGGCCAGCCGGTCAGGCGCTGCAGCAGCGCCCAGTCGAAGCCCGGCCCGGGGTCGGCCTTGCGCCCAGGGGCGATGTGCTGGTGCCCGGCCACGTGCTCAATCGGGTAGCGCGCCGCCAGTTCGAGGCACAGCGCGGCCAGCGTCGGGTACTGGGCTGGCTCGAAGGGCTCGCCTTCCAGGCCTTCGAGCTCGATGCCGATCGAAAAATCGTTGCAGTTGGGCCGGCCCTGCCATTGCGAGGCCCCGGCGTGCCAGGCACGGCGCTCGCAATCCACAAACTGCAGCAGCTCGCCGCAGCGCCGAATGAAGTAGTGCGCCGACACCTGCAGGCCCCGGATCGATTCGAAATAGGGGTGCGCGTTCCAGTCCAGCGTGCCGGCAAACAGCTCCTCGACCTGCGGGCCGCCGTACTGCCCCGGCGGCAGGCTGATGGAGTGCAACACCAGCAGCGTGATGCGTGCCCCCGGCGGGCGGGCGCCGTGGTGCGGGCTGGGGCAGCGGCGGGGGGTGGGCACGGTGGTCGTGGAGGTGGTAGGGCAGGGTGTTTTGTTCTAGTGCTGTAGTCTATCTGGAGTAGTCGGCACCATGACCGATAGCCTTCCAGCCTTTGAGCCCAGACGAAAAGCCCAATTACCCACTGGGCTGGCTTACACTTGCCGCCATGCAAGCCGATGCCAGCCCCCCACCTGCCCCCAAATCCGATCCCGATTCGGGGGCCTGTGTAGCCGCCGCACCGCCCCCGCCCCCAAGCCTACCCCCGCCGCGGCGCATCAAGGGCATTTACGTGCTGCCCAACCTGATCACGCTGGCGGGGCTGTTCGGTGGTTTTTATGCCGTGGTCATGGCCATGAACGGCCGCTTCGACCTGGCCACGCTGGGCATTTTTGCGGCCATGGTGCTCGACAGCCTCGACGGCCGGGTGGCGCGCCTGACGCGCACGCAAAGCGCCTTTGGCGAGCAGATGGATTCGCTGGCCGATATGGTCTCGTTTGGCGCCGCGCCGGCGCTGGTGGCTTACGAGTGGGCGCTGTACGACCTGGGGCGCTGGGGCTGGATTGCGGCTTTTGTCTATTGCGCCTGCGCGGCGCTGCGGTTGGCGCGCTTTAATGTGAACACCGCCGTGGTCGATCGGCGCTACTTCCAGGGCCTGCCCTCGCCGGCGGCGGCGGCGCTGGTGGCGGGCTTCATCTGGCTGGCGACCGAGTTCGAGGTCAGCCCCCCCGATCTGGTCTGGCCGATGTTCGCCCTCATGCTTTACGCTGGGCTGACCATGGTCTCCAACATCCCCTTTTACAGCTTCAAAGACCTCAACCTCAAGCGCAGCGTGCCGTTCGTGGTGATCGTGCTGGTGGCGTTGGGGATCGCGGTGATCAACATCCATCCGCCGCTGGTGCTGTTTGGCCTGATCGCCGGCTATGCCGCCTCGGGCTACGTGGTGTATGGCTGGCGCAAGCTGCGCGGCGAGCCCACCAGCGTGGTGAGCACCAGCACCCACGACCCAGACGAAAAAGACCTGCACCGCTGAAGGTGATAGGCAGGGGCAATCATCCGCCCGGCTGGGCATGTTATATTGACTACATGCAAAACCTGCGCGCGCTATCGCTACTACCTTTGGTTCACCACGGGTCGGCGAGCTAGCGCACGCCTTTTTTGCACAACGGCCCGTTTGCACCCGCAGCGGGCCGTTGGTGTTTTAGGGGCTGCGGGCAACACCAGGTTGCGGTCACACCGCTTGGAGCACTCACATGAGCGACAAACTGATCATTTTTGATACCACCTTGCGCGACGGCGAGCAGTCGCCCGGCGCTTCCATGACCAAGGACGAGAAGCTGCGCATCGCGCGCCAGCTCGAGCGCCTGAAGGTGGACGTGATCGAGGCTGGCTTTGCCGCCGCCTCCAACGGCGACTTCGAAGCCGTCAAGGCCATCGCCGACGCCATCAAAGACAGCACCGTCTGTTCGCTGGCGCGCGCCAACGAACGCGACATCAGCCGCTCGGCCGAGGCGCTGGCCGGCGCGCGCAGCGCCCGCATCCACACCTTCATCGCCACCAGCGCGCTGCACATGGAAAAAAAGCTGCGCATGACGCCCGAGCAGGTGTTTGAGCAGGCGCAGCAGGCGGTGCGGCTGGCGCGCCAGCTCTGCCCCGACGTCGAGTTCAGCCCCGAAGACGGCTACCGCAGCGACCCCGACTTTTTGTGCCGCGTCATCGAGGCGGTGATCAGCGCCGGCGCGCGCACCATCAACATCCCCGACACCGTGGGCTACGGCGTGCCCGAACTCTACGGCCACTTCATCCGCGACCTGCGCGAGCGCGTGCCCAACTCCGACCTCGCGGTCTGGAGCGTGCACTGCCACAACGATCTGGGCATGGCGGTGGCCAACTCGCTCGCCGGCGTCAAGATCGGCGGCGCGCGCCAGGTCGAGTGCACCATCAACGGCTTGGGTGAGCGCGCCGGCAACTGCGCGCTCGAAGAAATCGTCATGGCCGTCAAAACGCGGCGCGATTACTACGGCCTTGAAGTCGGCATCGACACCACGCAGATCGTGCCTGCCAGCCGCATGGTCAGCCAGACCACCGGCTTTGTGGTGCAGCCCAACAAGGCCGTGGTCGGGGCCAACGCCTTTGCCCACGCCAGCGGCATCCACCAAGACGGCGTGCTCAAGGCGCGCGCCACCTACGAGATCATGCGCGCCGAAGACGTGGGCTGGAGCGCCAACAAGATCGTGCTCGGCAAGCTCAGCGGCCGCAACGCCTTCAAGCAGCGCCTCGACGAGATCGGGATCGCGCTGCACAGCGAAGTCGAGCTCAACGCCGCCTTTGCCAAGTTCAAAGAGCTGGCCGACCGCAAGTCGGAAATCTTTGACGAAGACATTCTGGCGCTGGTCAGCGACGAGAGCGTGACCCCCGATCAGGAGCATTACGCGCTGGTGGCGCTGGCCCAGCACAGCGAGACCGGCGAGCGCCCGCAGGCGCGGGTGGTGTTCACCATCGGCGGCAAAGAGTACTGCGGACAAGCCGAGGGCAACGGCCCGGTGGATGCGTCGCTCAAAGCCATCGAGACCCACGTGCACAGCGGCGCCGAGTTGCAGCTGTATTCGGTCAACGCCATCACCAGCGGCTCGACCGAGAGCCAGGGCGAAGTCACGGTGCGGCTGCAGCACGCAGGCCGGGTGGTCAACGGCGTCGGCTCCGACCCCGACATCGTGGTCGCGTCGGCCAAAGCCTACCTGAGTGCCCTCACCAAGTTGCACAGCAAGGCCGAGCGGGTGCAGGCGCAGGGCTGGCCGGTCTGAAGCGCAAGCCGCCCGGGCTGCGCTGCGTGGGCCTTGAGCGGCCTAGGGAAAACCCTTAAACGGCCGCAAAAATCTTGTGATGAGGGCTTAAAAACCCCTCACAAGCGCCTGAATCTGGATTGGTTTTTGATTTTTCTCTCTATACTGGCAGGCCCAGCGCCTGTTTCTAGAGGGTAGAAAAACATGAACCGATACCAAATTGTGCTGCGCCCAGGCTGGTCGGCGGCCCTGCTGCTCGGGTGCACGGGTTTGCTGCTGCCCGTGCACGCCCAAACGCCTTTTCCTGCCAAGCAGCGCGTGGCGGCGCCCGAGGTGCGCATCGAGGGGGCTCGGGCCGCGCCTGTTCAGGTGAACAGCCCCCGGGCCGAGCGCGATCGCGCCACAGCGCCGCAGGCCAGCCGCCCCAGTGTCGCCCCAGCCAGTGCGGCTAGGCCCGAGTCTGCAGGGCAGCGCTTCGCCGCCAAAGAACAAATCGCATCGGATGCGCAGATCGAGCGTGCGCGCCATGCGGCGGCGCAGTCGCAGCGGGTGTCGGTGGTGGTGGCAGCGGCGCCGACCCAGCCGCTGCGTGCCGCCATGCCCGCTGCCCCCGCCGTGGGCAACGCATCCGCCAGCCCGATGCAGGCCGAGCGCTTGGGCTTGCGTGTGGCCGACGACCCGCTCGAGCTCGATTCAGGCGTGGCGCTGCTGGTGGATGCCAACACGGGCGAAATTTTGCTCGGCAAAAACGACACCGTGGTGTTGCCGATCGCCTCCATCACCAAGCTCATGACCGCGATCGTCGTGATCGACGCCCGGCAGGATTTGAACGAAGTCCTGACCATCACCCAGGCCGATGTCGATCGGCTGCGCGGCAGCGGTTCGCGCCTACCGGTGGGGGCCGAGCTCACGCGCGGCCAAGCCCTGCATCTGGCGCTGATGTCGAGCGAAAACCGCGCCACCCACGCGCTGGCGCGCCATTTCCCCGGTGGGGTGCAGCAGTTCGTGCGGCAAATGAACCGCAAGGCGGTCGAGCTGGGCATGCACGACACCCACTTCGCCGACCCCACCGGTTTGTCGGGCGGCAACCGCTCCAGCGCCCGCGACTTGGCCATGCTCACGGCCGCCAGCTCGCACCGCCCCCTAGTGCGCGAGCTGTCGGTCTCGCCGCAGTATCAGCTGGCGCTTGGACCGCGCACGATCACCTACCGCAACAGCAACGTGCTGGTGCGCAACGGCGACTGGGAAATCAACCTGCAAAAAACCGGCTTCATCCGCGAGGCCGGGCGCACGCTGGTGATGCAAGCCGATGTGTCGGGGCGTTCGCTCATCTTGGTGCTGCTGGGCGCCAGCAGCAGCCAGGCGCGCGCCACCGACGCCGAGCGGCTGCGCCGCTGGGTGCTGCGAAGCCTGTTTTCGAGCGGCCCGCGGCCGGCCGATGCGGTGTCGGCCAGTGAGCGCGAGCGCTCGGGGCTGCGGCAACCGAGCTAAACGCCAGACGCGGCACGCTTGATCGGGGGTCTGCCCTGCAGTGGGGCACCCAATCAGGCCATGGCACCAAGCATGCGCATCAGGGCAGGTTCGGTTCGGCTTGCCAGCCCAGCGCGGCGCTGATCTGCCCCGCAGTGGCGCGCAGCTTGGGCAGCCAGCTTTCTTCGAGCCGATCGGCCGGGGCCGAGATCGACAAGCCCGCCACCAGCCGGCCTTGGTCGTCGTATATGCCGGCGGCCATGCAACGCACCCCCAGCTCCAGCTCCTCGTTGTCGCGCGCCACGCCGTGGCGGCGGCACAGCGCCAGTTCGCGCTCCAGCAAGGGCAGCTGGGTGATGCTGTTGCGCGTTTGGCCCATCAGGCCGGTGCGGCTGGCGTAGGCGCGCAGGCGCTGCGGATCGTCGGCGGCCAAGAACAGCTTGCCGACCGAAGTCAGGTGCAGCGGCGCCCGGCCCCCGATGGCGCGCACCACCTGCATGCCCGAGCGCTCGCTGTAGGCGCGTTCCACGTAAATGATTTCGTCGCCTTGGCGCACGCTCAGGTTGACCGGTTGCTGGATTTGTTTGTGCAGCTCGCGCATGGGCAGCAGCGCCGCGTCGCGCACGCTCAGGCGGCCCTTGACCAAGTTGCCGAGCTCGAGCAGGCGCATGCCCAGCCGGTAGGCCCCGGGTTCGGGCCGCTCGACCAAGCGCCCCAAAGCCAGGTCGTTGAGGATGCGGTGCGCCGTGGAAGGGTGCAAGCCGGCGCGCTCGCTGATCAGCTTGAGTGGCACCGGCTCTTCGTGCGCGGCCAGCACCTCGAGCAGCTGCATGATGCGTTCGATCACCTGCACGCTGGGCTTGGGCGGCGAGATGGGCAGGGGGGCGCTGTGCGGAATGCGGTTCATGGTGCGTAGCCCTTGGCAGAAAGCATGGCAGCGCATTTTACTTGGTGAAAAGCCATTCCACGCTAGCCATTCCACGCTAGGTATGGCGCGCTTGTGTCGGTGTGCACGCGGTGGCGCGCGATGGGTGGTGTGCATGCGCCGGTACACCCAAGCCACGCACCAGGCTGGTACACCGCCAGCGCAAGCTAACTGGCAGGCGGCGTTTGCCAGCGCCCACCGAGCAGCAACTGGTGCGGCTGAAAGCGGCTTTTATAGCTCATCTTGGGGCTGGCCTCGATCCAGTAGCCCAGATAGAGGTAACGCAGCCCCAGCTGACGCACCTGTTCGAGTTGCCACAGCACGCTGTAGCTGCCGTAGGCGGCGCTGGGGTCGGCGGGGTCGTAGAAGGTGTACACGGCGGACAGGCCGTCTTCGAGCACATCGAGGATTGAGACCATGCGCAAGGCCTCGGCGCCGCCATCGGGCGCCGGCTCGTTGAACTCGACCAGCCGCGTGTCGGCGCGGCTTTGCAACAGAAACTGGCGGTACTGTTCGAGGTCGTCGTGGTCCATGCCGCCACCGGGGTGGCGCTGGCGTTGGTAGCGCAAGTACAGATCGTAGTGCGCCGGCCGCAGGCCCAGCGTGAGCACGCGCGCTTGCAGGTGGGCGTGGCGCTTCCAAGCGCGGCGCTGGCTGCGGCTGGGCGCAAAGGCTTGCGCGTCCACGCGCAGCGGCACGCAGGCTTGGCAGCCGTCGCAGTGCGGCCGGTAGGTGTAGAGCCCGCTGCGCCTAAACCCTTGGGCCACCAGTTGCGCGTAGGTGTCGCCCCGGATCAGGTGACTGGGCGAGGCCACGAGGGAGCGCGCCGTGCGCTCGTTCAAGTAGCTGCACGGGTAGGCGGCGGTGGCGTAAAACTGCACGGCTTGCAGCGGGAGTTCCTGCGGGTGCGTCACGGCGGTGGGGGTTGGGTGCTGGGGTTGGGAGCCAACAGGGTTTGCCAGTGTACGGTTTCGAAGCGCCAAAGCGGGCTGGGCGCAGCCATGGCCTGTTGGGCGCTGCGCAAAAATTCGCTGCGCGACAGGGTGCGGGCACCGAGTGAGGCCAGGTGCGCGGTGTCTTGCTGGCAGTCGATCAACGGCACCTGCCAGGCGCGGGCGCACGCCACCAGCGCCGCCAGCGCGATTTTGGAGGCGTTGGGGCGGCGGCTGTACATCGATTCGCCAAACACCATGCGCCCCAAGTTGACGCAGTACAGGCCGCCGACGAGTTCGCCTTGGTACCAGGTCTCGACGCTGTGCACGCTGCCGGCCTGGTGCCAGGCCAGATAGGCGTCGATCATCGGCGGCACGATCCAGGTGCCGCGCTGGCCGTGGCGCGGGCTGTGGGCGCAGGCGCGCAGCACGTGCTCGAAGGCGCTGTCGATGCGGATCTCGAGCTCACCCGAGCGCAAGCCGCGCCGGATCTCTTTGCGCAACGAGGGGTGGAGCCTAAAGTCGGCCGGGCGCAGCGCCATGCGCGGGTCGGGGCTCCACCACAGGATGGGTTGCTCGCCGCTGAACCAGGGAAAGATGCCGCTGGCATAGGCGCGCGTCAAGGTGGCGCAGTCGAGCGCGCCACCGGCGGCCAGCAGACCCGGAATCGGGTCGCCTTCTGCCCAAGCTTGCTCGACCGGCGGAAAAGCCTGCCCCGGCTCCAACCAAGGCAGGGCGTGGCGCGGGCCGGGCGGGTGGCTCATGGGCGTGGCGGGGCTGAGGCCGCCGCGTTATGTGGTGCCGTGTCGCACCAGGCTGCCACGTGGCACTGGCCGCACAGCGGCGCCCGCGCGCGGCAGACGTAGCGCCCGTGCAGGATCAGCCAGTTGTGGGCGTGGCGCAGATACGCCGGCGGGATGCGCGCCAGCAAGCCGTGCTCCACCTCGAGGGGCGTGCGCCCCGGCGCCAAGCCGCTGCGGTTGGCGAGCCTAAACACGTGCGTGTCCACCGCCAGCGTGGGCTCGCCAAAAGCCACGTTGAGCACCACATTGGCGGTCTTGCGCCCGACGCCGGGCAGGGCCTCGAGCGCGGCGCGGCTGCGCGGCACCTGGCCGCCGTGGCGCTCGATCAGCAGCTGGCAGGTTTGCAGCAAATGGCGCGCCTTGCTGCGGTACAGCCCGATGGACTGGATGTGCGCCTGCACCCCCTCGAGCCCGAGGGCCAGCATCTGCGCCGGCGTGGAGGCGGCGGCAAACAGGGTGCGGGTGGCGCGGTTCACGCTCACGTCGGTGGCTTGGGCGCTGAGCAGCACCGCGCACAGCAGCTCAAAGTCGCTCTTATACTCCAGCTCGGTTTCGGGCTCGGGGTTGGCTGCCGCCAAGGCGGCAAAGAACGGCTCGATGTGTACTGGTTCCATGGCGAGGATTTTCACCCATGAGCGCACCCCATGCGACACCCAATGCGACACCCAATGCGACACCCAATGCGATCCGTTTTGCCGATCGCCTATCGCAAGTCGAGACATCGGCCATCCGCGAGCTGTTCAAGCTGCTGGGCCAGCCCGGCATCATCAGCTTGGCGGGCGGCTTCCCCGACGCGGCGCTGTTTGACGTCGAGGGCATCCGCGCCGCCAGCGAGCGCGCCCTGAGCACCGACCCAGCCGCCGCCTTGCAGTACGGCGCCACCGAAGGCTACCAGCCGCTGCGCGAGCAGCTGGCGGCGCTCATGGCCGGCAAGGGGGTGCAGGGGCTGGCGCCCGAGCAGCTCATCGTCACCACCGGCAGCCAGCAGGCGCTGGACCTGATCGGCAAGACGCTGATCTCGCCCGGCGACAAGGTGATCGTCGAGGGGCCGACCTTTTTGGCCACGATCCAGTGCTTTCGCCTCTACGGCGCGCAGTTGATCACGGCCCCGATCGACGCCGACGGCGTCGATGTGCAGCGGCTCGAGGCGCTGATCGCCGAGCACCGGCCCAAGTTCGTCTATCTGGTGCCCAGCTTTGGCAACCCCAGCGGCGCGCTTTTGAGCCTGGAGCGGCGCCGGCGCGTGCTCGAACTGGCGCTGCGCACCCAAACCCCGATCGTCGAGGACGACCCCTACGGCGACCTGTATTTTGGCGCCGCGCCGCCGCCAAGCCTGCTGGCCCTGAGCGCCGAAGTCCCGGGCAGCCGCGACTGGCTGCTGCACTGCGGTTCGCTGAGCAAGGTGCTCAGCCCCGGGCTGCGCATCGGCTGGCTGGTGGCGCCGCCCGAGCTGCTGGCCAAGGCGGTGATGTGCAAGCAGTTCAGCGACGCCCACACCAGCACCTTTGCCCAAGCCACGGCGGCGCAGTACCTGCAAGGCGGCCGCTTGGCGGCTGCGCTGGCGCGGGTGCGCGTGGTCTATGCCGAACGCGCCCAAGCCTTGGGTGCCGCGCTGCGCAGCGAGCTCGGGGCGGCGATCGACTTTGTGCCGCCACAGGGCGGTTTGTTCATCTGGGCGCGCCTGACGGGGGCCGGCGGGGCCTGCGCCGACGGCCAAGCGCTGGCGCAGCGCGCCGTGCAGCAAGGCGTGGCCTTCGTGCCGGGGCGGCCCTTTTATGCCTGCGACCCCGACTTGGCCACGCTGCGCCTGAGCTTTGCCACCGTGGATGCAGAGCGCATCCGCGAGGGGGTGGCGCGGCTGGCGCGGGCGCTCAAAGAGAGCTGAGAGGCTGGAAGGCCGGGAGTAAGTAGGCTGAAAGACTGCGGCGGCCTAGAACCAGTGCGCCAGCCACAGCCGCAGCCGCATCCCGGCCCCGGTGGTGAAGCCCACGGTGGCAAAGCGCAAGCGGCCATCGGTGTCGATCACCGCAAAGGCCGGCACCGAGCGGTAGCCCAGCGCCTGCGCCAGCGTGCCGCGCGCGTCGATCACGCTCTGCCACGGCAAGCCGCGCTGCTGCTGATAGCGCAGCACCTGCGCCGCCGGGCCCGATTGCATGGCCACCGTGAGCAGCGGCCAGTCCTGCCCCAGCCGCGTCACGCTGCCCTCCATGCCGCGGCAGATGGCGCACCACTCGGCCCAGATATAGAGCGCCACCGGCCGCGTGCCGGCGTCGGGGTGCTGCCCTAGGCGGGCGGCGGCCAAGGCCTGCGCCAGGCTGCCGCTGTGGCTGCTGCCATCAGCGCCCAGCCACTGCACCGGCTGGTTGAGGTCGAGCACGGCCGGCACTGCGCGCGTCTGCCAGGCTTGCACGCCCAAAAACACCGCCAGCACCAGCGCCACGGTGAGCAGGTGCGAGCGCCAGCGTTGCCAGCGCGAGGGTGGGGTGGGGGTATTCATGTGCGCCCGATTATCGCCGTTCTGGCCCCGGCGTGCTGGCGCGCCGCCGGGAGGCTCCAGCGGCGTGCTACATTGGCGCCGTGCAGCAGCAGAGCGCACCGTGCGCGCTTGCCCTTCGCATCCGTGCCACCAAGGAGATCGCATCTTGACCCAAACCACCAAGTACCTGCTCGACGAAAGCCAGCTGCCGCGCAGCTGGTACAACATCGCCGCCGATTTGCCGCAGCCCGCGCCGCCTGTGCTGCATCCGGGCACCTTGCAGCCCATAGGCCCCGACGACTTGGCGCCGCTGTTCCCGCTCGAGCTGATCAAACAAGAGGTGAGCACCGAGCGCGAGATCGAAATCCCCGAGCCGGTGCGCGACATCTACCGCCTCTGGCGTCCGGCGCCGCTGTACCGCGCGCACCGGCTGGAAAAACTGCTGGGCACGCCGGCCAAAATTTTTTACAAATACGAGGGCGTGAGCCCAGCCGGCAGCCACAAGCCCAACACCGCCATCCCGCAGGCTTTTTACAACCAGCAAGCCGGCGTCAAGCGCCTGACCACCGAGACCGGGGCCGGCCAGTGGGGCACCTCGCTCGCCTTTGCCGGCTCGCTCTTCGACCTCGAGGTGCTGGTGTTCCAGGTGCGCGTGAGCTACGACCAAAAGCCCTACCGCCGTGCCGTCATGGAAACCTACGGCGCGCGCTGCGTGGCTTCGCCCTCCACCGAGACCGTTTATGGCCGCAGCGTGCTGGCGCAGCGCCCCGAGCACCCGGGTAGCCTCGGGATTGCGATCTCTGAAGCCGTGGAGCTGGCGGTGCAGCGCGAGGACACCAAGTACG
>Ga0208242_100207_pt1 | contig 67510 bp, 76 predicted proteins | sample SubbioAug_CSW13A_FD_184825 | JGI IMG/M metagenome (GOLD analysis project Ga0208242, IMG submission 184825) | Serpentinite rock and fluid subsurface biosphere microbial communities from McLaughlin Reserve, California, USA - CR12Aug_CSW13A (SPAdes) | ecosystem: Environmental > Terrestrial > Deep... | reverse complement strand
TCGTAAAATACTCAATTATCAAACACCGACTGAATCCATCTTATTCCACTTTAATCAAATTCAAGGTACAAACGGTTCCTTAGTGACTTCTTAATTCAAAGTGGACGACTTCTCATTGCAATTTACGGATAAAATTCTATTCACTAAATACTTAAAATTCTTCATAATTACCCCCGCATTTATAATGTATCAAAGTAACTATGTTATCTCAAGTCAAATTTGATTATTTTTATATGTTTATGAGTTCTGTATGATAATAGTGATTAAAAAAACTCAATCATTCATGGATTGAGTCTTTTTTTACTAATTGTAGTGGTGTGGTGATGCATGTTGGATCACCGTCAAATGTTGAAATATCCGCTTTGACATGATAGTCCATATAATCTACATGAAGGGTTGCTTTGATATCTTTAGGTACCCAAATGCCTATAAATCCATTAGAGGCACTTGTCAGTGTTTCTTCAAGAAGTACCGTTCCATCTTCCGCAACAATTTTAATCTCAAAGGATTCATTTTGTAGCTCACCACGACATGATGTCAAGTAGTGAGTTAAGCATGTATGCGTCATTTCAATATATGGTGCCATGGAAATGTAAAACATGCCTTCAGGCAATGCAATCTTAGTTTGATCTCTTTCTGTTTCTAGTACTAGATTTGACGAGTTGATGTACGCAGTTAAGCCAGTTTTATCAATGCTGGATGTTTCTAATGCTTCAACCATTTCTTCAACACTTAAAGATTCTAGTTGATAAGCTTCTAAGATCGATTTACGTCCAAAACCACTGAATTGCCATATGAGTCCCATCACCACAACGATGATGATGATTATTAATCCTTTTTTCATAGTTCTCCTTATGTCTTATTTGACACATTCATTTTCTCATAACAAAAGCAGAAATGCTTGCGTATAAATGTTGTAAAAGTGTAAGAAAAAAGACGCAAAGCGTCTTTATCCATGAACAACACGTGCCAAGAAGGCCTTAGTTCGCTCGTGAGTAGGGGAGTTAAATAAAACTGAAGGATGGGCAGCTTCTACCACAACCCCTTGATCCATAAACACAACTTTATCCGCAACATCTTTCGCAAAACTCATTTCATGAGTAACAATAAGCATGGTTAAGCCTGATTGAGCCAATTCCTTAATAACATCAAGCACTTCTCCCACGAGCTCAGGATCTAGTGCTGAAGTGGGCTCATCAAGTAGAAGTACTTTAGGATTCATACATAAAGCTCTTGCAATGGCGACACGTTGTTTTTGTCCTCCTGAAAGTTTTGTGACATTCATCGACGCAAAATCAAGCATTCCCACTTTTCTAAGATTCTCTAATGCAATGCTTTCGGCTTCCTTAACACTTCGTTTTAGAACTTTAATTTGTGCTAATGTACAGTTTTTTAAGACATTTAAATGAGGAAACAAATTAAATGATTGAAATATCATGCCTACACGAGTACGATACTCATCAATATTAAATGATGCTGTAATATCCACATCATCGACAACAATGCTGCCACTATTCGGGGTTTCAAGTAAGTTAACACATCGTAGTAAAGTGCTTTTTCCCGAACCTGATGCCCCAATTAAGCACACAACCTCACCTTCATTGACGGTTAAACTAATATCATTTAATACGTTTTGAGAGCCAAATGATTTGTTTAGATGCTGAATTTGAATCATGATTGACCTCCTTTACGTTTAAATCCGAAGAAGTTATTGGCAGATGAGCTTGAAGCCCCGACTAATCCTTCTGGAGTGTCAAGCTTCTTTTCAATGATTCGAAGAATTTGAGTCGTCGTGAATGTTAATGAAAGATAAATTAATGCAGTGATAAAGAATGTGTCTCTAAACCTAAAGACAATACCAGCCACCGCTGTGGATTGAAAATATAGTTCACTTACACCAATTACATTCAATACTGCACTATCTTTGATATTCACCACAAATTCATTTCCAATGGCTGGAAATGCATTTTTAATCGCTTGAGGTAAAATGACAAAGATCATGGTTTTAACATGGTTCAGACCAAGTGAACGCGACGCTTCATATTGACCTTTATCAATCGATTGAATTCCAGCTCGAATAATCTCAGCCATGTATGCTCCTGTATTAATCGAAACAATCACAACCCCTGCCACAAGGGGAGTCCATCCTAATAGTGGTCTTAAACCATGATACAAGAAAATCGCCTGAACAATCATTGGTGTACCACGGAAGATTTCAATGTATAAATTTGCGATCACTCTTAAAACAACTTTAATAATGCGGACAAAAAGTAAATCTTTTTTTTCAATCTTAAGTTGTTTTAAGGATGCGAAGAATAATCCAATAAATAATCCAATAATTGTAGCGCTCAGTGAAATCAGCAATGTGTTTCGAACTCCGAACCAAAACAACGGTGCATAGCGCTCATAAATGCCTAAAGCCCCACCGATTAAATCAGGGGGCAATGGTGCACGATTCACTACTCAGGTTGTCTTGCGATGGCATCAGCCATCCAAGTATCACGTTGTTCGGAGCTAATGTTTGCTAAAATAGCATTAATACTTGCAAGAAGTTCAGTGTCACTTTGACGAAGTGCTACAGATACGGTAGTATCTTCAACATCAGTTGTGAATCCACTTCCTTGCGCAAAACGAATAATCGTTAAATCTGGGTTGTTTCTTACAATCGAAATGGCCACAGGATTTTCTGATACTAAAGCATCAGCTTCAAGTGACATCACAGAATTCACAAGAAGAGGGAACGTTGCAAGGGGAGTCATGTGAGTCACACTTGGAATTTGAGGGACTAATGAATCATGGAAGGTACCACGTTGTGCCACAACTTTGGCCCCAGTGAAATCAGCGAGTGAAGTTGCGGATGCAAAGACTGAGTCTTTTCTAACAACCATAACCATATCACTTGCGTAATAAGGAGCAGTGAAGGCAACACGTTGACGACGTTCTGCCGTATCAGTCATCCCTGCAACAATCATATCAATTTCTTTTGATGCTAAGGCAGGTTCTAATCCTTCCCAAGCAATTTGCTTAACAACTAATGTTTTTCCTAGTTCAGAAGCAATTTGGCGTGCAATAGTTATATCATAACCATCACAATACCCAATGTTACCTTCAATCTTCACTGAAGTTTCGCTAGCTTCGAGTTGAGTCCAGTTAAATGGAGCATAATCACATTCTAACCCAACAATAATAGTGTTCTCTGAAGAAGTGGACGGTGCGCATGCAGCTAAGGCTAATGAGATCATTACGCCAATTAAGATTTTTTTCATATTTCCTCCTGAAACAAAAAAATCGTGAAAGAGTCACGACCAACACAAGTGATAGCTCCTCTTCTTTCGAAGGAGTGTTGTATGTCTTTCATACAACCCCATAATGAATGTTTGCCAACAATCATTATTCGGCGATGATTACCTTTCGTAAGTGTCAATGTCTGCCGACTCGACTTACTACTCATTTGCATCGCTACCTCTAGATTTAAATGTGAGTAAAGTATAAAAGAGTTATCCCATGATGTCAAGTTAAAGATGCAGGTTACATTAAACTTTGATATAATACCTTCATGAAATCTATTCATGGCGTCCTTGCTATTAACAAACCTCCCCATATGACAAGCTTTGATGTTTGTCATCATATCAAAAGACTTACCAAATCAAAAGTTGGACATACTGGAACGCTTGATCCTGATGCGACAGGCGTACTTATCGTGTGTGTTGGTGCGACCACGAAGTACGTTCCTTTTTTAATGGGACAATCTAAAGTGTATCAATCTACGCTTCATTTAGGAACGCACACGCATTCACTTGATACAAGTGGAACGATCTTAGACACTCAACCCATTACATCATTATCTTTTGATGAATGGAATCAACTTATAATGGGTATGATCACAACTCATCATTTAAGTGTTCCTCAGGTTTCAGCGATTAAAGTTGATGGTGAACGCTTATATAAACAACCCAATATTGATCCCAATGATATACCAGTTAAAGCAATGCACGTCTATGATGCAAAGTTGATAGAAGTGACACCAAGTTCAATTACACTTCAAATGCATGTGAGTAGTGGAAGCTATATTCGCTCACTTAATGTTGAATTGGCTAAACGATCGCATAATCTAGGCACAACATCAGACATTATTCGCATTAGAAATGGATCGATATTACTTGATCAAACGCAAGACATCCCACAAAGTCTTGAAGAGTTGAATTTCTTAAATCCTAAAGATTTATTTTCTGTTTTTCCTTATGTGATTTTAGATGACATTACACCTATTTTACATGGTAAAATAGTATCACTTGATTCAAGTGAACCAATGGTGTGTGTGTTAGTGGATGACCAACCCTTTGCGATATTAGAAAAAGTTGAAACAGGTTATCGAGTGAAAAGAGGTTTATGGTATGAAAACATGGGTGATTAATGATCATCAAGTCCCACAAGAATGTGAATCCTTTGTGGCATGCATTGGTTTTTTTGATGGACTTCACATTGGCCATCAAGCACTTATTGAAAAGACAAAATTGATTGCCAAGGAGCAGGGGATAAAGACTGCCATGATTACATTCTTTCCTCATCCATCCTCGGTATTACAACATAAACAGGTCATGTATTTGACTCCTCATTATCTGAAACAACAACTCCTAGAATCTTATGGGTTCAATTATCTTCTTATTGTGAATTTTACCCTCGATTTTTCTAAACAAAGTGGGGCTTCATTTATCGAAAACATTCTGTGTCGATTACCTTTGAAACATCTTGTGGTTGGCTTTGATTTTAGATTTGGTTTTCAAGGAAAAGGGGATGTTCATCTTCTTACCCAATCACAATCTTGCTTTGAAGTCAGTGTCATCGATCAAATTAGTGATCAGCACAATAAAATCTCCAGTACACTTATAAAAAGCTTAATCAGTGAAGGCAATGTCGCATTAGCTCATGAATATTTATCTCGACCTCATCAAGTGCGTGGTCAGGTTGTTCAAGGTAATCAACGTGGTAGAACAATTGGATATCCTACTGCCAATGTGGATGTCTATGATGATGTATTAATTCCTGCTCCTGGAGTATATATTGCGCAAGTTACGCATAATCACAAGACATATCCTGCCATGGTTAATATTGGCCACAATCCAACTTTTAATGCTAAACATGATGTATCCATTGAAGCATATATCCTGGAATTTAATGAAACTATCTATGGTCAAACTCTAGTCGTTCATTTCTTAGATCGCATTCGTGATGAAAAGAAATTCAATTCAATTCAAGAACTCATTAATCAACTCCATCAAGATAAGCAAAGAACGATTGATTATTTTAAAATGTAAGTGTTTACAACGTCAAAAAATGAAAAAAAGATGCAAAAACACTTGCATCTTTGTTTTTCTTGGGTATAATAACTTCATTACATTGAAAAAGAGTAGTAATGAGCAAGATTCATTCTAGCGACTTGTGATTTGGTGAAAGACAAGATGATATCACTCATGAACGTGCTTTGGAGTAAGGGAAGGGCAAATCTTCTCTCGCGGACTTCGGCGTTATGAAGAAGTGTTGATTAATATTTATGATTAATCAAAATTAAGGTGGTACCACGATTCAAATCGTCCTTTCGTTTAAGGATGATTTTTTATTTTTTACGGAGGTGATGTCATGAACATTGATTTTACGAGGATTATTCCACGAATTCCTTACATTCTTGAAGGAGTCCAAGTTACATTAACGATTGCTCTTGTGGCAGCGCTTATTGGTTCTATTCTTGGATTTACCATTTCATTAATTACAAGCAAAAAAGGTTTTTTTGGAAAAGTATTGTTTCTATTTGTGGATTTCTTTCGTGGAACCCCACTTTATTTCCAACTCTTCTTCTATCATTATGGACTACCACAGGTAATTCCAGGATTTCTACCTACAGCTTACCACAGTGCCTTCGTCATCTTTTCAATCAATTCCGCAGCCTATTTATCAGAGATATTCAGAGCTGGAATTCAATCCATTGATAAAGGTCAAATTGAAGCTGCACGAGCATTAAATATCTCCACATGGGATATCGTCGTGGGAATCATTATTCCCATTGGTGCGAAGAATGTTCTTCCTGCCATCATCAATGAGTTTATCACATTGATTAAGGAGACCTCTGTAGCTGCGGTAATCTCAGTGAATGAAATTATGAGGCGTCATACGATCGTGGCGGGGACGACCTTCAGAGCGTTTGAAAGTTTAATTATTGTCGGGTTAATATATTATACCTTAACAAAAACACTATCAATTGCTGGTAAAGTAGTCGAAAGGAAGTTACGCTATGATTTACGTTAATCAACTCAATAAGTATTTCCAAGACTCTCATGTTTTGCAAGATGTCTCTATGACATTTGATCCACATTTAACGTATGCCATTATTGGCTCGAGTGGAAGTGGCAAATCAACCTTACTTCGATGTTTAAATGGTTTAGAAACGCCTACATCAGGACATGTCAAAATTGATGATGTGGATATCTTTGCAAGTAAAGAAAACTTAAGTAAAGCACGAAGTAATATGGGGATGGTGTTTCAAAACTTCAATCTCTTTGAACACAAAACAGCCATTGAAAATGTGATGTTTGCGCTAATCAAAGTCAAGAAGATGAGTAAAGAAGAAGCCTTTAGCGTTGCTTCAGTCGCTTTAGATAAAGTGGGATTATCTCATCGCTATAACAATTATCCACATCAACTCTCTGGTGGTGAAAAACAACGTGTCAGTATTGCACGAACCTTAGCCATGAGCCCTCAACTTGTTTTATTTGATGAACCAACAAGTGCCCTTGATCCTGAAATGACGATTGAAGTACTTAAAGTCATTAAAGCATTAGTCAAAGATGGTTTAAAATGCATCTTAGTGACTCATGAAATGAGTTTTGCGAAAGAAGTGGCCGATATGATTGTTTATATGGATCAAGGCAAAATACTAGAAGTCACCCCTAGTGAAACTTTCTTCACACAACCTACAACCCCAAGAGCAGTTCAGTTCTTAAGTCATACACAATTTAAAGGAGAAACACAATGAAAAAAGCAATCTTAGCAGTTTTAACCCTCGTCTTCATCCTTAGTGGATGTGTCCAACAAAACACACAAGATACTATTACCATCCTTACTTCTTCTGGATATCCTCCCTACGAAATGATTGATGAAGATGGGAATCTTATTGGATTTGATATTGATTTTGGTAATGCTTTAGGAGAAAAACTAGGTGTTCAAGTTAAATGGGAAGATATGGATTTTGATGGCATTATTGGTGCTTTAAATTCAAATCGTGGAACGATGGCGATTGCAGCGATGTCACCAGATCCAGAGCGTGATGTTGATTTCTCAATTCCATATTATGTTGGCGCAGAAGAAAGTCCATTCTTTATTTTAACCTTAGCAAGTGGCGGGGTTGTTGATTCAAATGACTTAACAGGTAAAAAAGTTGGTGCGCAAATTGGAACAATTCAAGAATCATTATTAAATAAGATTATCTCTGAATTTAGTTTAGTTGCTGATCCTAAGCAAAATGTCTCACAACTCGTTCAAGAAGTCCTTACAGGACGTTTAGATTTTGTTCTAATTGAAGGACCTACCGCGCGTGAATATGTGCTTGAGTTCCCAACATTAACTACCTTCGAATTATCACATCCTGAAGTCACTAAATATATCGAAGAAGTTGCAGGGGTCTCTGTCGCATTACCACGTAATTCCGAATGGACTGCTCGTGTTAACGCAGCGATTCAAGAACTCATTGATGATGGTACACTTGATGCCCTCATTAAGAAATGGTTCACAGAGTAACATTTAAAGAAGCATATAGATTAACGTCTATATGCTTTTATTTCTAATGTATTGACTGAAAAGATTGAAACTCTTCATTGATTCCTAAGGTTTCTATCTTAACTCATTAGAAATTTATGATATAATATCAACAACGAGGTGAACTTATGTCAGCTGAATTTATCAAATTACAAAGCAAAGAAAACTTAGGTGAAATCACATTAACAAAAACGGCGTTTGAGTTAATTGCTTTACATTCAATTGAAGAAGAGAAAGCCGTTGTCGTTCCTCATCAATTGTTAGTAAAACCTGTGATTGTTAAAATCGTTAATAATCAACTGAGCATCGCATGTGATGTTCAAGTAAAACATGGCAAGAATGTGAGTAAAACACTAACTGCCTTACAAGAGCGAATATTCAATAATATCCTCATGATGACGGAAGTCAAACCTTCATCAGTCGATATTAAAGTTGTTGGATTTGTGTTCTAAACCCCTTAGGGGTTTTTCTTTGTGCTTTGATTGATTCATGATACAATAATTTCGGAGGTTCTATGACAAGACGTAATAAACGAATCAGTGCCATCATGTGTTTCTTTCAATATTTCTCATACAAGCAAGATATGGAAATGATTATTGAAACATTTGAAAAAGATATTGTTCCTGAGAACTATAGTGAGTATTTCGTGCTCTTTAAAGATGATTTTAAAGAACTACTTATTGCGGCTGTAGCTCAAGAACAACTAATTATTAATACTATAAATAATCTTATTCCTCAAGGATGGACATTTGATCGCTTGCCTCTTATTGATCGTGCTATCTTGTTTATGGCTATTTCAGAAATTACGTTAGAATTCGATGATAAAGCCATTATTATTAATGAAGCCATTGAAATCTCAAAACTATTCTGTGAAGAGGATCAATATAAATATATCAACGGAATCCTTGATCGACTATGAGTATGCAAACACCATGGACTGTCTCTGACTTAAATAGAATCATTAAATCTACGTTGGAAGCAACACCGTTTTTTGAACGTGTCAGTGTTCATGGGGAATTGTCTAATCTTACCAAAGCTAGTTCTGGTCATTGGTATTTTACCCTGAAAGATGCAACATCACGGCTTACTTGCGTGATGTTTTCTTCTGCCGTTCGTCATCTCAATCATCCTTTTAAAGAAGGTGATCAAGTTGAAGTGGTTGCTCGTGTGACTTTTTATGAACCAGGAGGTACACTTCAACTTAATGTATCAAGCATGCAATTATTTGGAGTTGGGTCACTGTTTGCACAATTAGAACAACTCAGAATGAAACTTCAGAAAGAAGGTTTATTTGATCAAAGTCGTAAGAAACCTCTCCCTCGTTTTCCTAAAAGCATTGGTGTCATCACTTCACTCGGTTCAGCCGCCCACGCAGACATTCTTAAGACGATTTCTAGTCGTTGGCCAGTCGCAAAGATTACTTCACATGGAAGTCTTGTGCAAGGTGAGGGGAGTGTCTTAGAATTAATTCAGGCATTGAATAAAGCGGATCATGCTCACCATGATGTTCTTATCATTGCGCGTGGTGGAGGTTCGATTGAAGACTTATGGAGCTTTAATCATGAATCATTAGTTCGTCACATTTGTACCCTCAAAACTCCAATTATTTCTGGCGTGGGACATGAAAGTGATACAACATTAATTGATTATGTTGTTGATGTTCGTGGCCCAACCCCAACCGGGGCTGCAACACTGTGTACTCCCTTAATGGGTGAAGTCATTCATCTTTTTGATCAAGTTGGATTACGACTACAATATCTGATTAACAATCAATTGTCTCAAGCATCAACAAATCTTTCACATCAAATAGCTACGTTACAGCGCTTAAGTCCACAAAAACTTGTTGAAAGAAGACGATATCTTGTCGAAAATGCATCATTAAGATTAAATCAAGTGATTGCTAGACCCAATCTAAGAATCAAGCTTGAGCAGAAACAAAGAGCATTTGATTTATCAATGGAGCGACTCATTCAAAATCGATCTAATCAGCTCACTCACTTAACACATCAGTTATCCTCCCTTGATATGATGCAACCCTTAAAACGAGGCTTTGCACTTCTTCACAGTGATGATCGATTAATAACTAGTGTAAAGCATGTCCAAGTGTCACAATCAATAAACATTACGCTTCAAGATGGTAGCTTGCAAGCGGATATTCAATCAATAAAGGAGAATTCTCATGAATGAACATACATTTGAATCTGCATTAGCTCGATTAAATGAAATTATTGCTTTACTTGAAAAAAACGAAGTGTCATTATCTCAAGCTGCAACCTTATATCAAGAAGGGCAAGATTTACTTAAGTTTGCCCAAACCCAACTTACACAATTTGAATCACTCATTGAACCTAAAGGAGAATAAGATGAAACACTTGGTAGATTTAACCTTTAAACATGAACATCCTTCTTCAGTGCTTGAAAGTGCTTTATATACTCTTAATGCTCCTAGTAAACTTATTCGATACCAACTCGTGCATACACTTTGTGAAGATTTAGGTCTTTGTGAAACTCATGCGAACCTATTTGGTTTAGCATTAGAATGTGTTCATGCTTATTCATTAATTCATGATGATTTACCAAGTATGGATAATGATACGATCAGACGAAATCAACCCACAAATCATTTAGTCTATGGTGAAGCAACCGCATTATTAGCAGGTGATGGTCTTCTAACAAAAGCTTTTGATTTGATTGCACATTCAGGATATAACGATCATGTGAAAGTTGAACTTATAAAGTTGTTATCAAGAAAAGCAGGTTTATCGGGCATGATTTTAGGTCAACAACTTGATATGGAATTTGAAAAACAAGACATTACGATGGATGATTATGTAAAGATGTCTGCTCTTAAAACAGGACAGCTTTTTGCGGCTGCCCTCATGGGTGCTGCCATTATTTCAAATGATGAAACTCGATTATCTCATTATCAAGTTTTAGGTGAGAACTTTGGTGTTGCTTTTCAAATTCAAGATGATTTACTTGAAGTGACATCCGATGCCCAAAGTATAGGAAAATCACTTTCTGATGCGAATAATAATAAGAAAACATGTGTTACTATAATTGGGGTTGAAGCTTCAATAGCTTATTTAAATGACTTATTTGATGATATTGAGCAACAATTTTCATATTTAGGACTTGTAGGTTCAAAGACTCATCAACTTATTGAATCATTAAAGGCTCGAAAAAAATAGTTTATGCGCTTAGATTTAAGAGTAGCTCAACAGTTTCATAAATCGCGCTCAGCAAGTGCTGATTTTATTAAACGTGGATTAGTGCTAGTGAATGGAAAAATTAATATTAAACCAGCCTATGAGGTTATTGAGGACGATGATATCACACTAACCCTTGAAAAAACCTACGTTTCTCGAGGTGGTGAAAAACTAGCCTCATTGCTTCCGTTTTGTCCATTCTCTGTGGTTGGTCTTCATGCGATTGATGTGGGCTCATCCACTGGTGGTTTTAGCGAATGCTTACTTGATTTTGGGGTAGAATCCTTAGTATGTGTAGATGTCGGTGTCCATCAACTTCATGAAAGTTTAAGGGATCATCCTAAGATAACATTATATGAAGGTGTATCTATCCTTGATTTACATCAATTCGTTGATAAAACATTTGATTTACTCGTCATGGATGTCTCATTTACATCAATCTTGCATGTGTTTGATGCTTTAGATCGTTTCGTGCATCATCAAGCTTGGTTAATACTCCTTTATAAGCCTCAATTTGAGGTGGGAGCAAAGTTTTTAAATAAATCTGGTATCGTCAAAAATCCTCGACAAGGTAAGCAAGTTCAAGATCATATTATTGAAGTCATAAAAACTAAAGGATTTCGCTTTGTCTTAGCCAAGGATTCAATGATTAAAGGAAAAGATGGTAATCAAGAAACATTCCTTGTGTTTCAAAAAGTGGAGGGTGTATGATCATTTCGCTATATGTTGAGAATTTCGTGCTCATAGATTCAATCAGTTTAGATTTCAAACAAGGTTTCAATGTCTTTACTGGTGAGACGGGGGCAGGGAAGAGTTTATTGGTGGATGCAATTTCACTTCTTTGTGGTGCAAAAGCGTCATCATCACTCATTAAAACAAATCATGAGAGTGCAAAGGTTGAAGGAGTCCTTCTCATTAAGTCTGGATCTTTTAGTGAATCGTATGCTCAAGAAATGGGCATTGATTGTAGCGATGTGGTGGTATGTTCGCGTGAAATCTCAAAAGATGGCCGAAATGTTTGCCGTATTAATGGAAAAATTGTCCCCTTGTCTTTACTCAAGGATTTGATGGCATTTGAGATAGATATTCATTCTCAACATGACACAACTTACTTACTTAATGAAAAACAGCATCTTCATCTAGTGGATCAAGGCATCGATGGATCGATAAAAGATGATGTTAGAAAAGCTTATCAACACTATAAGCATGCTAAGGAACAACTCGAAGCATTTCAAAAATCAGTTCTAAGTGAAAAAGATTTGGATTTCGCACGATTTCAGCTTGCGGAAATTGAAACGTTTAATCCTTCCATTGAGGATTATGAAGCGTGCGAACAAGATATTAAACGGATGAGTGCTTATGAAAAACTTGTGAGTAAAACAAGTCAAGTCATTGATTTATTTGATCAAGACCAGGGTGTTTTGTCCATGTTGTATCAATCGATGAAGCTTCTTCAATCCTGTCATGAAGATGACGTCATACTCCAAGCTGGACACTCTATGAATGAAGTGGTTGCACTCAGTGAGGATATTAGAACAACGCTTTATCACCGCCTTAACTCAATGTCTTTTGATCAAGACGTTTTTGATGATCTTAATCATCGAGTTTTAGGTTATGAGAAATTAAAACGCAAACACGGAGGATCACTTGAAAGTCTACTTCGAATTAAAGAAGAATTATCTCATCAAATTCTCATGGTTGATGACCATGAATTTCATGCGATTAAACTTGCGAAAGAAGTGGAACAAGCCTATAAACTCTTTGAGAGTAAAGCGTATGAATTATCCACTTTACGAAAACAACGTGCAAATCAACTTGAGTTAGGTATTAATCAACAACTTTCGGATTTATCACTTCCTCATGCTGAGTTTAAGATTTTCTTTTCAGAAGAAAAACCTTCAAGTTTAGGCATTGATAAAGTTGTGTTTCATATCAAAACTAATCCAGGATCACCAATGGGACCCCTTTCTAAGATTGCCTCAGGCGGTGAATTGTCTCGACTTATGCTTGGTTTAAAAACTGTCTTTACACCATTAGCGGACATACAAGTCCTCATATTTGATGAAATTGATGTCGGTATATCAGGTCCTATTGCGAAACAAATTGGGCTTAAAATGCGTCAATTATCACAAACAATCCAAGTTTTTAGTATCACTCATTTAGCGATGGTTGCAGCAGTAGGCGATCGTCACTTTAGAGTAAGTAAACATGTGCAAAATGATGTGACTCATGTGGATGTACTTGAGCTCTCATTCAAAGAACGAATTGAAGAATTAGCACTCATTGCTTCAGGTAGCCTAAGTGAACGTTCCATTCAAGCGGCCAAAGAATTATTAGAAAGTGTACATGAATAAAAGAATTATTTTCCATGTGGATATCAATGCATTTTATGCGACGGTCGAAGAAATCGATCATCCACATTATCAAGGTCAACCTATTGCGGTCGCACCTCTTCGCAATCAAGCCATCATTACCACATGTAATTATGTGGCGAGATCGTATGGTGTAAAAAGTGCGATGAGTGTATTAGAAGCAAAAAAGTTATGTCCACAGCTTGTTGTGACAGGCTTACATTTTGATCGTTATCAAGAAGTATCAGATGCGTTTATTAGTTTGTGTGAGTCTTTTTGTGATGTGGTGGAAGTGGCTTCGGTTGATGAATGTTATCTTGATATGACTCAATCCATATTAAGATATAAACGTCCTCTCGATGCAGCGATGGACCTTCAAATGCGCATCCGTGATCAACTTCATCTTAATGTTAGTATAGGAATTGCGTCAAATAAGTTTTTAGCAAAAGTTGCAAGTGACTTAAAGAAACCAAATGGGATTTCAATCATCAGAGATAACGAACTCAAATCAAAACTTTGGCCTTTACCTTTACCAGCGATTGTGGGGGTAGGGAAGAAGATGAATGAAGTTTTATCCTCATTTGGGATACATACCGTGTATGATTTAGTTCATATCAGTGATGATTCCCTTGCACAAATCCCGTTAAATTTAAGACCCCTTATTGATAAATGTCATGGTCATGATGACAGTATTGTGAATCAAAGTAAAGAACATAAATCAATGGGACAAAGTCGAAGTTTAGGTTATGATTGTGATGATGAGAAAACCCTAACTTTAGTATTGAATGAATGTGTCAGTGAACTAATTTTACGAGCTAAAGAAGAGCAGATTCTATTTAAGAACATTATAGTGGGGATAAAAGATGATTCGTTTGAGAGTCGCTCTAAATCCATAGTATTTGATACACCAACCTCAGATTTTGGAATTATTTATGAACATGTGAATGTTTTATTCGATCAATTATTTGAGAACAGCGTTAGACATATTAGTGTGAGTTGTTCTAAAATGATAGATGAGAAGGAACATTATGCACAACTGACCTTATTTGAACTATGAGAGATCTAAAACCGTTTGAACATTATTGTAGCTATACCCTAGGGATTAAAGAGAGCTCAACATCCTCTTATGTGAGTGATGTCACTCGATTTTTAGATTTTGTGGAATCCAATGAATTTAAAGAACTAAATGCAGATGTGGTTGAACAATACTTTCTTAGTGGATGTCATGGACTTCAAAAAAGCACGCTTTCACGCTATTTAAGCGCGATTAAGGCGTACATTCATTTTACGAGTCTTAATACTAATCAATTTGATTTCACGGATCTATTGACCTATGAATTCAAATCAAGGCGACTTCCCAAATCAATTTCTTTCAATGAGTTTGATGTGCTCCTAGAAAGTGCGCAATCCAGTGATGCCCATGAGGATGAATACTTAATTATGATGTTGTTATTTACAACAGGACTTCGAGTGAGTGAATGTGTTGAACTCATGATAAACTCAATTTCAATGAAAGATAAGACCATAAAAATAGTGGGTAAAGGGGATAAAGAGCGAATCGTACTTGTCCATGATCAATGTTATGATGTTCTTACAAAGTATTTAAATGACATTCGACCTAAGCGACTTACAAGTAAGTCTATGCGTGTTCTAATTCAACCCAATGGAAAAAACTATACTCGACAAAAGATTCATGAGTTAGTGAAAGCTTGTGGTCAGCGAGTGGGCCTCCCAATGATGCATCCTCACCGGCTTAGACATGGTTTCGCTTCCACATTACTTTCTCAAGGAGCAGATTTAAGAAGTGTCCAAACATTATTAGGTCATAGTGATATTAAGACGACACAGATTTATACGCACATATCTGATCAATCATTACATGAAAAATATCATGCCTTCCACCCAGGAGCGCAGATAAAGAAGGAGAAAAAATGAAATTCAAACGTATATTTACCATCGTATTAGATTCAGTAGGAGTAGGGGAACTGCCTGATGCGAAGGATTACAATGATGAGGGGGCGGACACGTTAGGTCACATTGCCAAGGCCGTCAATGGTTTACACTTACCAAATTTAGCATCTTTAGGTTTAGGTAATTTGCATCCGGTATTAGGTGTAGAACCTGTGAGTTGGCCAAAAGGAAACTTTGGTAAACTAAAAGAAGCAAGTTTGGGAAAAGATACCATGACAGGCCATTGGGAAATGATGGGACTTCATATCAGTGAACCTTTCATAACTTTTACTGAAACTGGGTTTCCTGAAGAACTTATTGAAGAGTTAAAGGCTAAGACTGGATATAACATCGTTGGCAACAAATCTGCAAGTGGTACTGAGATCATTGATGAGTATGGTGAACACCATATGGCAACAAATGACATGATTGTGTATACTTCTGCAGACTCTGTTCTTCAAATCGCAGGTCATGAAGAAACGTTTGGATTAGATAATCTTATCAGAGTGTGTGAAATAGCGCGTGAAATCACAATGAAACCTGAATGGAAGCTTGGACGAGTTATTGCCCGGCCATTTGTAGGGGCTAAAGTAGGGGAGTTCAAACGTACTTCAAATCGAAAAGACTATGCATTAAAGCCTTTTGAACCCACTGTTTTAAATACACTAAAAGATGCCGGGTTTGATGTGATTTCGATTGGTAAGATTGTTGATATTTTTGATGGTGAAGGCATCAGTGAATATCAAAAGACTAAATCAAACGTTGATGGTATGGAAAAAACTATCGAAATCGTGAAGAATAAGGACTTTACAGGACTATGTTTTGTGAATCTTGTTGATTTTGATGCATTATGGGGTCATCGTCGTAATCCTCAAGGGTATGCCCAAGAGCTAGAAATCTTTGATAAACAACTAGGGGAGTTACTACCACTTCTTAACAACGATGATCTACTCATTTTAACAAGTGATCATGGTAATGATCCTACTCATCATGGAACTGATCATACTCGTGAGTATATTTTCCAGTTAGTTTATTCACCATCATTACAAGGAAACAAAGAATTAGAAGTGGCTGAGACTTTTGCTAGCATAGGGGCTACCATCGCAGACAACTTTAAGGTTTCACTCCCACGTCACGGTCGTTCATATCTTAAAGATTATCAGTGATTTACATAATATACATTATACGAAGTAGTGAATTCATCACTACTTTTTATTTTTTAATCATATACTGTTGATAAATATGATTACTCTTTAATGTAAACTGTGGATGATAAAATCTTATCTTTATTTTAGGTTGTACTACAATCTTCTTTTGAATATTTAAAGATAATCGCTCACCAACTAGATTCACCATAAAACGATTGATAAACATAGGTTTTACATTGCTTCCTTCTACTACAGTTCTTCGAGAGTTAATACATGTTGATAGCTGACCTTCAATCTCATAATATGAAAGACCAACATCATGATTAAAGAATACCGACTTGACATGACTGTAGATAGAATCTTTTTGATAAAACAACTGATTTCGATACGTAGTACTGCAGTTTGTTCCTACAAAGTAAGTGGATCCTTGAATGGATGGAGCATTTCTAACCACAACTTCACTATGAATGATTCTTAATTGATTAGGTTGCTGGTGATGGTTAAAAGCAAATGCATGAAGATTTGTTTCAAAGAGCTTTTGATTCATTAAGGCATAAACTTGTGTCTTATAAGACTGCTTGACTTGGTGTAAATGCATTACAATATTAAAGTAATAGGTTTCTTCATGATTAAAGTAATCTAATGGAATCTTTACGCTAAACTGTGTCAATTCATAATCATAATAACATGTTGTATTTTTCGCATAGAATGTGGTGTTTGAACATATGGAAGTCCCACGATACTGCATGTGTTGAGTGTAGTTAGAAGGGTGTAGCGTGGCTAAAAAGAGGGTACTCTCCCCTTTTGAATCGACAACTTCTAGGTAAGTTGTATGAGTGTTGTGTGTTCGATGATGTTGTTGTTCGATCACAAATGCATAGCCTTTAAATTGAACCATATCATCAGTAAAGGAAATATCAAATAGTTCATGCTTAAATGCATTTTGATCAAGTCCGATAATGGTCGAATTTAATCCATGAATTTGTTGAAATAGTATGCTTCTCAGTAAGATAATGCTCAAAATTGAGATAACAGATTTTAAAATCTTCATAAAAAAGACCTCCTACCCTATCATTTGAGGGTAAGAGGTCAATTCCTTTAATTATTAGCGACGACGTTGCGTTAAGAGTAAGATACGCGCAATTTGAAGGAGTGTGGTTGCTAAAGCGGCCACATAAGTTAATGCAGCTGCATTAAGCATTTTCTTCACATAAGGCATATCTTCATAACCGACAATGCCTTCTTCAACGAGCAATCGGTTTGCACGAGCTGATGCATCATATTCAAGTGGAAGTGTTACAAGCTGAAAGGCTGCAATGACTCCTAACATGAGTAATCCGACATAAATAATGTTTAAAGAGCTCGCAAAGAAACCAATAATGATCACAAACCATGCTAAATTACCTGAAACGATAGCTAGAGGTAACATGGAATTTCTAAGTTTTAAGAAGGCATATCCTTCATGATCTTGCAAAACATGACCCACTTCATGAGCAGCAATGGCAACCGAGGCAATTGAATTTGAGTTATATACATTAGGTGATAAACGAACTGTTTTACTACGTGGATCATAATGATCACCTAATAAAGATTGTGTCATTTCAACACTGACATCGCTCACTCCTTGGCGTCTCATGATCAGTTGGGCGACATCAAAACCTGTTAATCGAGTATTTGCGGCAACTCGGGAAAAGCGATTATAGACGTTTTTAACTGAAGCTTGTGCCCACAATGCAATCGCAATAGCAGCAAAGTAAAGAATTAAGTCCATTGTGAACCTCCTTATTTTTCTTACATATATTATACCATAATTTAAAAAATAAGAAGCAAGATTGCTTCTTATTATTTTACAAGATCTTTTAAAGCTTTAGCTGGTTTGAAACCAACTCCACGAGATGCTTCAATTTGGATAGATTCTTTCGTAAGTGGATTAAATCCTGTTCGTGCTGAACGCTCTTTAACATTGAAGCTTCCAAAGCCAGCTAAATCAACTTTCTTTCCTTCCGCTAAAGCATTCGCAATCTCTTCTAGTACAACATCAATGAGTTCAGCAGATTGTTTTTTAGTCATCGACAATTTTTCTGAAACCAAATCAGCAAGTACCTTTTTATTCATAGATTCTGACATAGTGTACCTCCATCTACATTTACTATCATACCCCAATTAGCACCCCCATGCAACATAGTATGAAGTAGTTAATCTTTTAACAAACTCACCCAATTTACTCAAATTCTCGCTTCAAATCACGCTCAGTTAATGATTGGATGACATCAGAAACTTTTTCTTGATGGTGAACAATGCGGTTAACAGCTTCACAGATGGGCATTTCAACCTGATGCAACTGGGCATAGTGTAATACGCCTGATAGCGCATAAACTCCTTCCACGGTTTTTTGATTAGTTGCTAAGAAAGTCGCAGCTTCATTATCTTTTCCGATACGATAACCAGCTTGAAAGTTACGAGAATGCGTTGACGTTGCAGTCACCACAAGGTCTCCTACTCCACATAACCCTAAGAAGGTTTCTAGCTGACCTCCCATCGCTAAACCTAGACGAGACATCTCAGCTAAACCACGAGTAATGAGTGCTGCTCGTGCATTATCAGCTAAGCCAAAACCACTTAACATCCCACTTGCTAAGGCAATAACGTTTTTGGTGGCAACCCCTAATTGAGCCCCTATCACATCATGATTACGATAGACTCTAAAATAGGTGTTGGAGAATAATCTTTGAACTTCAATTAATGTTTCATCATTTTCTCCAACAACATTGACACTTGTTAGTAGACGTACAACCACCTCTTCCGCATGAGAAGGTCCAATAAGAGACACTAAATCAATCATGAGGGTTGGTAGTAGCGTCGATAATATCGTGTCAGTAAGAAGTTGATAATTGCGAGGATTGAATCCTTTTGCGGTGTTCACAAACACCTTTGGAGTTGTGAAGACATCATTAATATGAATACATACATCTTCAATGGCCACTGATGGAACACTTAATACAATGGTAGTGCAATCATCAAGATCCTTAAGGTTGCATGTCACTTGAATTGAATGATTTAAAGTCACATGTTCATTAAAGAACATTGGATGATTGTGGGTATGGGTAATGATATCACGATCCGCAACTTCACGTGTATAGACAATGACATCATGTTGATTATCGCTTAGTACATTGGCTAAGGCTAAGCCCCAACTTCCTGCACCGATAATTCCAATACGGCTCATTCTTCTTTACCTCTTGCCTTGATCACAATAGGAGTTCCTATGAATCCAAAGGCTTCTCTTATTTTATTTTCTAAATATCGTTTATATGAGAAATGGAATAGTTCAGGATCATTCACAAACAATAAGAATGTGGGAGGATTCACAGCAACTTGGGTCATATAATTGACTTTTAGTCGCTTTCCTTGATGAGTTGGAGGTGGAGTTAGAGTCAGTGCATCCATAATCACTTCATTAAGGACTGATGTACTAATACGAAGTGATGCGGATTCAAAAACTTGATTGACAAGGGGGATAATCGTATGGACTCTTTGTTTTGTGAGTGCGGAAACGGTAATGATAGGGGCATATGATAAATATAGGAATTCTTCCCTTACCTTTTCTTGCATCACATGAAATGTATGTTCATCTTTATCAACATCATCCCATTTATTTAAAACAATAATCATCGGTTTATTCATATCATGCGCATATCCAGCCACATGCTTATCTAAATCAGTGATCTCAATTGATGCATCTAAAACAAATAAAACCACGTCACTGCGTTCTATTGCGCTCATAGAGCGCAGTAAAGCATACTTCTCAATCTTTTCATAGATTTTGCCACGTTTACGAATTCCTGCCGTATCAATGATCGTATAAGGTTGTTCATTGACGACAAAATCAGTATCAATGGCATCACGAGTGGTTCCTTCGATTTCAGATACAATCACGCGCTCTTGATTCAATATGGCATTCACCAATGATGACTTTCCAACATTGGGGCGACCAATAATCGAGAATTTTAAAGCATCTTCATTAGATTTTTTTCGCTTTGGTGGTAAATATTCAATGCATGTATCTAATAAATCTCCAATACCAATCCCATGAGCAGATGAAGTTGCAATAACACGATCAAAACCTAAAGCATAGTAATCATACATGAGTTCTTGTTTTGAACCATCATCGATTTTGTTTGCAGCTAAAATAATCGGTTTTCCAGAAGCATGCAACTTCTTTGCGATCACACGATCAGTTTGATCAAGTCCGATGGTTGCATCAACAACATAAATGATAATATCAGCTTCATCTAATGCAATATCAACTTGCATCATAATTTCTTTTTGAAATGGTAAGTCTTTTAGAACGATGCCTCCTGTGTCAATCACACGAAGTTTTTTTAATAACCAATCACATGTACCATAAAGACGATCACGAGTGACTCCTGGTTCATCTAAGACTATCGATAATCGCTCACCGATAAGACGATTAAATAATGTGGATTTACCTACATTAGGTTGTCCTACAATGGCTACAACAGCATCAATCATTGTGTACCTCCTTGGCTAAGGTCACAATTTGAGTGACCACTTCTTCGATGCTCATATGTGATGTATCGATCACATGAGCATTTTGTGAGACTTTAAGTGGACTATCTAAACGATTCATATCGTTATAGTCTCGGGTTTGAATATCGTGTTTGATAATATCTAGATTAACATCCTGGCCACGTGCTTGTAAATCTAGATAACGACGAGCCGCACGTGATTCAATAGATGCAGTCAGATATATTTGGCATTCAGAATCAGGAAGTACGACCGTATTAATGTCGCGTCCATCCATGACATAGCCTTTTTCTTGTGCCATTTTTTGTTGTTGGATGACTAGGTTTTTGCGAACCGATGAAAATGCCGCAACTACTGACGCGGCATTTGATACTTCATGACTACGAATTTGTGAAGTGATATCACGTCCATTGCATTCAATAGATCCATTCGAATGAAGTTTGATATGCAATGAAGGAAGTAAAGCTGAAACCTGTGCTTCATTATGAATATCAACCTTTGCTTGCATGGCCATATACGCAACACAGCGATACATAGCTCCTGTATCGATGTGAATGTATCCTAGTTGTTGAGCTACTTTTTTTGCGATTGTACTTTTGCCTGAAGCAACAGGACCATCAATACCAATATTTATTTTCATTGTAAAAATCCTCGAGAGTTAATTAACCAATATAAAGCACCAAAAATAATCCCAACAAGTCCTAATAAGAAAAGAGTTAATAATGCATTCACAATTTTGTTTGTCGAATTTAATTGTGTGTTAACATCATGAATTGATTTTTCAAATGTTAACAATGATGTATTAATTTCTTGCGTTTTCTCAAGTAGTATATCTCTTAATTCTCCAACGTGTTCTTGCGGTGAATCTTCATCATCATGAAGCAAGATTTCCTTAATTTCTTCAACTGATGTGGGATTAATAAGTTTTTCAGATGGTTTTTGAAGTGAAGAAATTATATTTTTGCCAGTGTCAAAATCATTGGCTTGACCCGATTTAATGTTATAGGCTTTGACTTCATTGATGAACTTATCAATTAAATCGACATCCATATCAGTCTCTAACGATTTATAATCCCCTTTTGAGATTAAAGTTTTTGAATGCAAAGGAACATGACTGTCATCTTGAGTTTCAATGTTAAATTTTTCATCCACATTAGATAATCGAGACGCGTAAGGTGCAAGGGTCTTGTGATAGACGATGCCCTCTTCATCTTTCGCAATGGAATCTCTTAATTCAGCGTATTTTTTGACTCTTGTTTCCATAGTTTTTCCTCAAATTCTAACACATTATATCATAGTTGATTGTATAAAAAAACCAATCGGTTAGGATTGGTTTAACGACATTATGCGAATGATTTTTGCAGTAGTGACTTCACTCTTGGGAATAATAAGATCACTGCAGTCGATAGTAGCGCTCCACGAAGTAAATTAAATGGTGTGAAGATGGTAATAAGCATTTCAATTGATCCTTCACGTGGGATTCCATAGATTGGGAATACAATGAAGTAGTTCACTAAGAACATGGTTGCGGTAACACTGAGTGTGGCAACAAAGGTTGCGATAAGCATATTGACAAAATTATGTTTCCATTGAAATGTTTTGAATAAAACAACTAATGGTAAAACATAGCCTAAACCCGCAAAGAAATTAGCAATCTCACCTACTCCACCACTTTCTTTAGTGATAAGTAGTAAATGAAGTAAATTCTTAATAAATAATACAAAGATGGCCGGGATTGGTCCACCTACGATTCCTGTAATAATTGCGGGAATATCAGAGAAATCAATCTTCAAATACGGTGGCATAAATGGAAGAAAGAACGTAGCTGGAATCTCTAAAGCATAGAGTCCAAAAGATAGAGCTGACATCATACCGATGATGGTCACTAGGCGAGTACTTGATTTTTTCATTATTTTATCCTCCTTTAACGAAAAAAACCCAAGAATACTCGGGCGCGAAAAAGAAAGTTTAACACTTCTTCTATCCAGACTTTACTGTCGCTACTGGAATCACACCAGTTCCTGCTTTCGCTCGCGGAGTTTACCGCCGATCGGGAATTTCACCCTGCCCTGAAGTATACGTTAATATTATATCTAAAAAACAAGGTTTGTCAATACATTCACAAAGATTTTTCTCGATAAGTAAAATAGAGTATTCTCATCGCATTCATAATCGCAAGTAAGGCCACGCCTACATCCGCAAAAACAGCTTCCCACATCCCCATGAGACCAAGACTTCCAAAAAGCAAGACGATTCCCTTGACCATAAAAACCATAACTAGATTTTGAATAATACTTGTGTGAGATTTTTTCGCAATGTCAAAGATTGAAGTGACTTGATTTAAATCATCATGAAGTAACACAATATCGGCAGACTCAATGGCTAAATCACTCCCCTTTAGACCCATGGCAATTCCTAAGTGACTTAATGATAATACCGCAGAATCATTGACTCCATCCCCAATAAAAGCAACTTTTTGTTTGCTCATGTATGCTTGAGTATAAGTGACTTTATCACTTGGGAGTAATGATCCATAAGCTTCATCAAGTTGAAGCTCTTTTTGGATATGTTGAATTACTTCAGGACGATCACCACTGAGTAATGCTAATTTAAAATGTTGTTTCTTTAGCTTGGTAATTAATGTATAAGCCGAAGGTTTAATCATATCTTGGATGCCTAAAAGCATTAAAGGTGACTCTTGATGTGTCATGATGATCCATGTTAAGTGAGGATGAAGCATTATTAAAGGAGCGATTAGGGGATGTTTTTCATCTTCTTGTGATAATTTTCTGATACTTACGAAGTTGCCTTCAATCTCACCACTCATACCTAACCCCACATGTTCTTGTATGTGCGACACTGTGACTAATGGTGCCTCGTGCGCATACTTTACGATAGCCTTAGCTATAGGATGAGTCGATTGAATTTCTAATGATTTAGCCATACTTAAGGAGGTTTCTTTCGATTGATGGAAGAAATGAGCGGTTTCTATCGATAATTCACCAGTGGTAATGGTTCCTGTTTTATCAAACACCATCATATCTATTTTTCGTGCAGCTTCTAATGCTAAACCACCTTTAAATAATATCCCATGTTTGCTTGCATATCCCATTGAGGCAAAATAACTCAATGGCACGGATATGACAAGTGCACAAGGGCAACTGATCACAAGAAAAACAAGACTTCTATATAAGGATGCTTGAGGGCTATAACCGAGTGTAACTAATACAAGAAATAATGATAATGCTAATAAGACTACCATTGGCGTATAAATACTCGCAAATTTAGTCATCGTCGTTTCAAATTTTGCTTTTTTAAGCGATGCTTCTTTCATATACTTCACAAGTTTTGCAAGTGAGGAGTTCTGATATGTTGTCGTGACTTGAATTGTAAGTGGCTGTTGCAGATTAATGCTACCTGCTAACACACTATCCCCTGTGTTCACATCACGAGGAAGTGATTCTCCTGTAAGTGAACTTACATCCAGAGAGGATGATCCTTGTAAAATGATCCCATCACTTGCAATTTTTGCACCTAAAGGAACGTAAATGAGTTCATTTACCTTTACATGCTCAGGTAGAGTTTTGATAAACTCTCCATTTCTCAATACAAGCGCTTCATGAACCTGAATATCAAGTAAGGTACTAATGTGATTTTGTGATCGTTGAATGGCTTTATCTTGAAAATATTCACCGATTGTATAAAACAGCATTACGCCAATAGCTTCAGGCCATTCATTAATCAACATTGCACCCAAGGTGGCAATGCTCATTAAGAAATTCTCGTCAAACCATTGGCGAGCTTTTAATCTTAAATAGGCTTTTCTTAGTACTGGATATCCTATAAAAACATAAGCTGAAAAGATATATAACTGTGCAATCCATGAGTTAAAGAGGAGTGAGATGATTAGTGCACTAGTACCAACAATTATTTTGGGAATCCACAAATTCACATCATGTGGGTTCTTTTCAGTAATTTGAGAATGATCTGATTCAAAGTGAACTTGAACATCTTCAACACTTTGAATGTCTTTTTCAATGAGTGGATAACTTGAGGATGAAAAGTCATCTTCAACTTCAAGAATTAATCTCTTTGTGTTGAAATCAAGGATTGCTAAAGATATATCGTTGCGATCATTCAATTTCTTCTCAATTTTCGCAGCACAATTTGCACAACTCAGTCCATCAATGATAATTTCTATTTGCTTCATACTTGCTCCATAACATGTTGATATGAAATATCAAAAAGTAACTTAACATGTTCATCATTCAGTGAATAGAATACATTTTTTCCACTTCGTCTTGATGTGACTAATCGAGCGAGTTTTAATGTGTTTAATTGGTGAGATAATGCGGATTGTGACATATCGAGAATTTCTTGAAGATCACAAACACAGCATTCATGGATAAAAAGCGCATGCAAAAGCTTAAGTCTAGTTGGATCTGACATCATTTTGAGTAGTAGTGACATCTTTGCATAAACACTTTCATTAAGTTGCTTTGCTTTTATGTCATCGATTTGGGTCGTATGTGTTTCAATTATTTCACAATGTTCCATCATTTACCTCATATGAGTATATGCTCATATATAGATATTATAACTCATTTTCTTGTGAATAAAAGAAAAAGTTTCGCAGACTTTGCGAAACTTGGTTTAAGCTCTTGAACTATACTTACCATCCACTGTGCTTACAAGGACTTTTTCATCTTGAGAAATAAATAAAGGCACTTTAATTTCTAATCCTGTTTCACAGACAGCACGCTTCGATGCGTTTGTTGTCGTATCGCCTTTTACTGCAGGTTCTGTTTCAATAATCTGTAATACGACTTTATCAGGTAGAATAACTCCTAAGATCTCTCCCTCGTACATTGAAATCATCACATTGTCTTGAGGACGTAAGAAATTGAGTTCCCACTCTAGACGAGTTCTTGGAATTTCAATTTGATCAAATGTTGAAGTATCCATGAAAATGACATTTTCGCCATCATCATATAAATACTGCATTTCATTTTTATCAATGTGGGCGGGTTCAATCTTATCGCCCCCAGTAAAAGAGATTTCAATGATTGCGCCTGAGCGTAAGTTTTTAGCTTTTGCCTTCACAATCATTTGGCGCATCGCAGTCTTATTGTGAGATGCATCTAAACATACATAAATATTGTTTTCATATGAAAACGTGATACCTGGTCTTAAATCATTTGATGTTATCATAATGGTCACCTTCCACCTTACTATTTTAAGGTTTTAGGGCTTTTTGTCAAGACTTCAGCGCCGTTGTGTGTAATTAAAACGACATCTTCGATGCGTACACCACCTAATCCTTCAATATAGATCCCTGGTTCTATTGTCACTACATTGCCGACTTCAAGGAGTTTTTTCGCTCCTGGTCGCACATAAGGTGCTTCATGAATATCTAACCCTAATCCATGTCCAGTGCCATGAATGAAGTAAGCTCCATATCCTTGTGATGCAATATAATCACGAGCAACGCGATCAATGGTTTCTCCACTTACCCCTGGCTTGCAGGCTTTGATGGCTAACTCATTAGCTTGTAAAACGACATGATATATGTCAACCAGTTTTTTATCTTTTTCGCCGATAAAGAAGGTACGAGTCATATCCGTGCAATAACCTTGATAGATGATTCCATAATCGATTGTGATAATATCATTGGTTTCAATGATCTTTGATGATGCTACCCCATGAGGAAATGCACTTCGTTTTCCACTAGCCACAATAGTATTGAATGAGAAGTGTTTGATGTCATGGCGAATCATCGTCTGATAGAGTAAGCCAACCACTTCATTCTCCTTCATTCCTACTTGAATGAGTGGAATTGTTTCATCAAGAATTTTATCCGCAAGAGCTATGCCCTCTTTCATGATTTTAATCTCATCATCAGTTTTTTGCGCTCTAAAATCAGTGGTGTCGACATACACTACATCTTTAAACAAACTGGAATAAAGATTGCTTTGAAGCATCGAGGTTGTATTCGCATCAAAACATCCTCGTAAACAATCTGTATATTTCGCAACTTCACTGAGTACAATGGTCTTATCTTCGAATAAATAGAGCTCATCAAACTTACATTCTTGTTGAACTTGAAGAGCATAACGAGTATCAAAAAAACCAACGAGTTTATCATTAAATATCACTACAACTCCTTCAGTTCCTGAGAATGAGCTAACATAACGCAACATTGGTTGTGTATTAATCAAAAAGAAATCTGCTTGATGGGTTTCTAATGCTTTTATAAAGTGTTTTAATTTCATAATTTTTCTCTCTTTTGTTTATTTTAATGCTTTGTGATCAGTATTTCAATCACATGACGCGTTTGCTGATCAAACTTTATTTGATAGAGGAATCGTGAAGATGAATATGATTGTGTAAAGCACGTTTCATCACTAAGTTCACATCGATAAGTTTTTTGTCGCATCATTTCTATGATTTTATTATGTTCTTCGATAATTTCTTGTGCTCTTTTTAACTCCTGTTGAGCCTGAAGATAGTAAAATCGATTCAGTTGAGCTCGATTAACTAGAACACAAAAAACAAGGAACACAAACCAACCTTGGATTATTACACTCCCCTCTTTACTCTTTCTGAACATAAAAACTGTACCATTGTTCATTTATTTTAAAGTGAATCATAATCAAATCTTCGTTTTGTGAAAGATTTAAGTCTTGAAGATTCTCAAGTAGAATTTGATAACCTGGGGTTAAGATAAGTCGATGTTGATGATAGACAATACATATCGATGAGGTAAAACATACTTCATGATCATGGATGTGCGCACCACGATAATAAGTACTTAATGTGTCAAATTGAAGTTGAAGGTAATCATGTTTCAAAGGATCTAATGAAATGGGTTGTGTAACTACTCTCATGGCTTGAAATGAAAAACTCATAAAAAAAGCGAAAATTATGATATTGAATAATGTTTGTAACAACATATTCATACCAACTTTGAAATAAGATGAATCATAAGACTCAATAAAACAAGTAAAACTATTCCTTCTAAAATACTATGGCCTTTTTTTAATCGCATAATATCCCCTTCCGATATAGAAAATGATGTCACTACCGTCAATGTGCTTAGTGTAAGAATGTGAAAAAGCATGAGTTGGATGATAGGTATTAAGATATTGACCTTGAAACACTATGGGGATGGGTTCATGAATTGAGATGGATTTCATCATACTGTGAAAGATATGAGCATCAATGATGAATTCATGAGTGTGAAGCGATAATGGTTGAATGAATGTGATTGAAGACAAAGATATGATAAGAACAATCATTATTTCAATCATGGTTGTTCCACTACGGGGTTTTAGCTTGATTGTTTTCATATCGAATCGGTTTTCCGTCACAATAAAGTTGTGCTTCTTCTAAGCTTTCATGAGTTACTAATTCATGCAAAGTACTTGGGTAACTTAGGTATTCCATTTTGTATTGTAATATTGCAGCATTAATAACGTTAACCTGTCCCTCACATGTTTTTGACGCGGCAAGATTAAGGATATGAGTCAAGTTAGGAATTGAAGTTAATAAAAAATAGGACATAATAATAATTACAATGATCATTTCGATCAACGTAAAGGCTTGTTTTTGTTTCATAATTGAACCATCCATTCATAAGGATATGTTAATAGCGACATCATACCCATGATATTGAAAGCAATTAAACCATATGCGCAAGTTAAACCCATCGTCTTAAAACGTGTTAAATGATGAATCATTAAAAATTGGAGTTGTTGTTGCCAAAGTTCACATTGATTTGTGTGATGATTCATAATCTGATGTTCAAGCCAATGAGAGAGATGATGATTAATACTTATTTTTTTAATCCATGATTGAAAATCTTCACCATGTTCAATATGTTCTTTTAACTCATAAGCTAATACGCAATTTAAAGGATTAGTTTCATGAGCTTTTAATAGATCAATAATGTTTTGAAATGAAAAGTATGACGCTTTAGAACTGTTCACAACACTCATAAATTGCCACTCAAGTAGAGTCTTGATAAAGGAAGTATGTTTGAAAAATTGTATGATTAAGATCTTTCGATATAAAGCTTTATTTATCCAATAAAGCAATGCTATAAATATGATTATCATGCTTACCATCACGATATGAATCATTGAAAGTAAGGAATTTTGAAATAAGGATGATGGTTCAAACTTGTTCAACATGGGAGTAAGTTGAAGTCTAAAAACATGGAAAAGAAATGTACTTGTGACAAGCATCATGAGTGGATAAATCAAACTGATTACTTGCTTCATAACTTGTTCTTTAAACCAATAGTTTGATTTTAAAATCGTTAAGTGCTCGATAAAATTGTGATGATCGCGTACACCAAATGATGAAAGAAATTCTTGAGATGAATTAAAAGGCAACTGATACATCGTTTGAATGAGTGAATAAGAAGTCATTGAAGAAGTTGTTGAGGCAATATGATGTAATAATTGTGGTGATATGCTCTTTTTTTTATGAAATGTGAATTGAAACATGAATTTTTTCATCATCTTCCTCATTTCTACTCTGGACAAACCAGGCTTTGATGATTGAAACATCTAAATCAGGGATCATAGAGTTCATTCTTTGAAGTGCTAATTCACGATTATGCGCATGAAATGTCATGCATACTAAATGCCCACTTAAAGCAGCCTCACAGGCAACTTGAAGTTCATGTGAGTTGCGAACTTCTTCAATCACTAAAACGTGAGGATGATGCCTTAATGCATGGTACACTAAGGTTTCAATATCATGATGATGTTGCTCAATTTGCATCATAAATGCACAATGATGTTCAATGGGATGCTCGATACTAATAATCCTTCGATGTTGAATACTATGAAGAAATGATCTTAAAGTAGTACTTTTTCCAGATCCTGCTTGTCCAATAAAGCAGATTAACCCATGTTTTATTGACACAACGAGGTCAAGTAAAGGATGTTGATGTGGTGTAAGTATTGATTCAAGATTTAAAAAGCTATGTCGTACTAATCTTAACGTTAAGAAGCGACAGACCATTGTTTTTAGATAAGATACCCGAAGATTAATAAACCCTTGAGGAGTCCATACCTCACACCATTCGCTTTGAGCAACTTCACTCCCTAATGATAGTTTTGCTTTATGCAAAATAAAATCAATAAGTTTTCTAAGTGAATTCTGATGTTCATAGACCAACCGTTGATGCATAGTTAATCCTTGAATGTGGTTGTTTAATCCTTCTTCAATCAAGATATCTGAAACTTGGTGATGGATTCCCCATACGATTAATGCAGTTAATTGTTCATCAAGTTCGCTCATACCTAACATAAGATGAAATGTTAAAAATTCCTAAAAAAAAATCATGCAATGCATGATTATTTCTTTTCTTTGTGTGCTGTCTTCTTATTGCACTTAGGGCAATATTTTTGAACTATCATCTTTTCAGGATGTTTTTTCTTATTACGAGTTGATATGTAGTTTTCCATAGAGCACTCGCTACATTTGAATATGATTTGATCTCTCACGAACTGACCTCCGATCTAACGCGTGTAAAGTATATCATAAGTAAATTTCAAATACTACAATTTTATTCATTAAACCCATATTTAGACACGATAATATCTTAAATTTTAAGGATATCTAAATTTTAATATTTCGGCTGTAATTAGTTGACAGATATTGGCTTGAGAGCGCTCAACCCATGCATTACGGGCAACACATGATGTCGCCACTTCAGGTTGATTGAATGGTCCAAACGATACAATCGTTGAATTATGAGAACGTAGCCATTGATTATTCTCATCAAATGTACTCGTTTCAGCCGTTCCTGTTTTAGCCGCAAATGGAGTTCTCATGGTATTAAAGTGAGTTCGACATAATTCATTCACAACACAATCTCTAAATCCATCTTGAACTCGTTTCAGCGCAGTCATATTATCGATAATATTAAGTACTCGTACAGGATTAACATAATTAACCTGTCCTGTTTGGGAATCATAGCTTTCAATAAGAACTCTTGGCGCTAATCGTTTTCCTCCATTGGCCACGGTAGCGGCGTATTGAACAAGTTGTATTGGGGTATAAGTATCATATTGTCCAATCGCAAAGTCAAGAAGTAGGCCAGGATTGGTCGCAGTACCACTGAAACCAGTTTGCTCGTTGGGTAAATCAATTTGGGTTTGTGTTCCTAATCCAAACTGTGAATAATAATTTCTCATTGTAATGAATGCTTGAGGATTAATCGCAAGCGGGCCATCAAACACATAGTTAGCACCACCTAATCGCATGGCGATGTGAAACATGTAAATATTGGATGAGCGTGAGAGTGCTTTTAAATCACTCACAAGACCTAAATCACGAAAAGAACGCTTTAAAGGAGTGTCAAGTATCTTAATGGGTTGATCTAGAATGACTTCCCCATAGCGAACAACACCTTGATCAAGTCCCATATAAAGCGTTGCCCCTTTCACAGCACTTCCTACTTCATAAGCACTTAGAATCGTGTTCATTGGATTGAGTACATACCCATTGGTTCCTTTAGATACAGAAGCCATCACAAGAACATCTCCAGTATTCACATCCATCATCACAAAATCGATGACATCCATAAAACGTCGTTCTCGAACTTTGCTGTTCTCATCAAAGATTCGAATAATAGTTTCTTCCGCAAATTGTTGCCATTCCATATCAAAACTAAGTTTTAAGGTATCCCCTTGTTTACCCACGGTAAGTTCATCTAATACTGCTTCACCATTGCTGCGATAACTCAAATTGTAAGTTGAACTAATACCACGTAAGATGCTTTCATACTGAAGTTCAATGCCTGCACGTCCAACCATATCATTGCGCAAATAATCATTCGCAAGATAGTATAAAACACTTTCTTGAGGGACACCTTGAGTAGAAGTTGAAATAAAACCTAGTACTGGTCTTAGCGTTGTTTCATAAGGAAAAGAGCGTGCCCAAGAGATACGAACATCAAATCCTGGAAATAGATGATTGTGTTCAATCAAATAAGCAACTTCTTCTTTACTGACATTGGACTTAATGACTTTAGGTCGTCCACCGGTAGGTTGCTCTATCAGTAACTTCACAAGCCACATAGCTTGGTCTTGATATGATAATGAGCTTAACATCGTTTCATTAATTCGACTCAAAACGATTTCAAGTCGTTGGGCATTAGTAATGATTCTGTTTGTAAAGTCTTCACGTTCTTGAGAGGTCAGTAAAGTCTGTAATGCGCTAGGATTAAGATGCAAATATAAATCTTTAAGGTCTCGTTCACGAAGTTGTCCAATATTCAAATCGAAAGTTGATGCAAAACGTTGTGAAATTTCTAGTTTTGCTGCTTCATCAAGTCGTGAAGGAGGCATATACGTGATTTCTAATTGCTCAATATTTGAAACTATCGTCGAACCATTTCGATCGACCATCTCACCTCGCGGCGCAGATAGTCTTAAGATACGGCGGGAATATATTTCAAGACGTTGAGCATAGTAATCACTACGAATCACTTGAATATAATAGAAACGCGCAAAAACGATCAACATACCCACTAACATAATAGCGGCAAACGCCCACAAGCGAATTGTGAGGTTTTTATGATGATTGACTCGGGTCTCTAATGAGCCACTTTCATATCGTTGATAACTTTGGCGTGTTAACTTCATTTATTCTTCATCTCTCCATGCATTGAAATATCCTTGTTTCAACATCATAATCTCATGTTGATAAGGTGGTAAATCTTGTACATAAGGTGTTTCTAATATTTTAGGTAAATGCGCAAGTTTTGGATGAGTGACATATTCATGTAATGTTTTAAACCCAATGTAACCATAACCAAGGTTTTCATGGCGGTCTTTGCCCGCACCGACAGGATTTTTTGAATCATTGATGTGTACGACAGATAAGTAGTTTAGTCCAATCACTTTGTCAAAATGATTGAGTAAACCATCCACATCAAAAACATCATAACCCGCATCATGAACATGACATGTGTCTAAACACACTGAGATGCATGCTTTATTCTCAACCCCATCGATAATGGCCTTGATTTCTTCAAAGGTGCGCCCACATTCACTCCCTTTACCGGCCATAGTTTCTAGGGCAATGCTTACCCCTTCAACTCCTTTTAAAACCATATTAAGGCCTGAAATAATGGAAGCAATCCCGGCTTCACTACCCGCCCCTACATGGGCCCCGGGATGAAGTACAATCACTTTTGCGCCAAATGCTTTAACGCGCTCAATTTCTTTACTTAAGAAACTTGTGGCGAGTTCAAATGTATCAGCACTTTTCGTATTGCCAAGATTAATAATGTATGGGGCATGCACAATCACATGTTCAATCGGTATGTTCGCATCAATTAGTGCTTTTCGACCTTCTTTAATCATTAAGGTGTTGACACTTTTACGAATAGTATTTTGAGGTGCCCCAGTATAGATCATTAAAGCATTAGCTCCATAACTTAGTGCTTCGTTAACCGAACCTAAGAAATAGTCATCAGCCTTTAGACTCACATGAGATCCAATTATCATTTTTTGTTCTCCTTATTCGCGGCAGCTTTGTATTTTTGTTTTCGTAAGGCCTTAATGTTCGCATCAATCATGGCACGACGTTTCTTACGTTCATAAGCATCAATTTCTTGTTGCATTTTCTTCTTATAATTAGGTTTTACTTTTTTAGTTTTCCCCTTAATCATCGCGACAATTTTCTTGTCTTGTTCCGTTTTAAATACACGTTTTTGTCCATAAGGAGTGAGGGTTTTTAAACCTTTATCACTCAGCGTTTGATGCACAAAGTTGATGTTTTGTGAAATGAGTTTACGAATAACTTCATCATCTTTAACTCCGTATAAGGCATACACTTCACCGGATAAACCTGCACGACCTGTACGACCCGCTCGATGCTTGTAATATGATAAATCTTTAGGGAAACCACATGAGATAACATGAGTCACATGTTTAAAATCAAGTCCACGAGCAGCGATATCGGTCGCCACAATAATACTTGCTTTAAGGGATTGGATACTCACAATCGCATTTTTACGCTGGGTTGATGTCAAGCCTTTATGCAATTCCACCACTCTTAGGTTGAGTGATCTTAAGTGAGAGGATAAGGTTACACATTCATCTTTTGAGTTTGAGAAAATCAAAATTTGATTAGGATTAATATGATTTAAAAGACTTTGAACCATTGTCTCATAGCTGTGATGTTTTAATGCGATTAAATGATGTGTTAATTTGGGATTAAACACTTCATCATCAATGCTTTGATGAATTTTTGCGGTCTTAATATATTTCTTTAAGAAAGGTTCTAGAGATTGTGGAATCGTTGCGGAAAAGACAACAATTTGAGTATTTGCGGATGTTGAACTTAAACATTGATCAAGTTCAGGTAAAAATCCTTCATCAACCATCATGTCTGCTTCATCAATCACAATCATTTGCGCCTGATGAATGCTCATTCTTTGCGACTGAATCATATCAAGAAGTCTTCCAGGTGTCGCAATCACAAGTTGAGGTTTAATAGGCATCTCTTTGCGAGTCGATCCCCCAACAAGTAGACTTACCTTTAAAGAAGGAAATAAAGGTTGCATGATTTTCATGAACTGATAGATTTGAAATGCAAGCTCACGTGTTGGCGCAAGAATAACAGCTCCTACTTCTTCAGGTCTAAACACAACACGCAATAATAACCCAAATAAATAGGCATGAGTTTTTCCGGTTCCTGTCGGTGAAGTCACAATTAAGCTATGTTTCTTCACAATCCATGGAATCATTTTTTCTTGGACTTTGCTTAATGAATGAAATCCATTAATCTCCATCATCTTTTTTAATAGTGAATCTTGCATAGTAAAACCATCCTTTTGGGTTTAATCACCCTATATTGTAACACAACACAAGGCATCATAGGATGCCTTGTAAATAATCATCAATGCTTGCATACAGTGATTGCTTAACTTGATCTTGTGCAATCGCTCTAAAATGACTTGCTGTTTGCTTTAATTCAATGAAATAATCTTTATTTTGAGCTAGTTTGGATAATAAAATTGGACCAATCCAAAGTTGTACACCATCATAGACTTCATCACCTTTTTGGTAAAGTAAGATGACATAATATTTCTTATCATACACCACGACTTCATTGATTAAGCGATATCCACGTGCTTTCATATGGATTCTCATCTCAATGATTTGGGCATTGACTTGAAGACACACATACGCATCTTTTTGTAGATGAGGTTCAAACTCATCTATAATTGAAACTGCCACATCCTTCCCTACTCCTGCAATAATACATCCATCACATGGATGAATAGGTTGATTCAAAGGATTTTTAAGAAGTGAAATTGATGAACCTAGGTGATAGGACAAAACATTGTATTGAGCAACTTTTAACGGTTCTTCTTTATTGTCTATTCCATATGCGAAATTGGCTTTTTGATTTAGGATGAGCGAAATAGCAACATACGCATGATCACAACCAATATCGGCGATGACATTAGCATATGGTACAAAATCAACTAAAGCTTGAAGTCGCTTGGATAACTTAGGTCTTGTCGACAAAGTCTTTCAACCTCTTAGAACGCGTAGGGTGTTTAAGTTTACGAAGAGCTTTAGCTTCAATTTGTCGAATACGCTCACGAGTAACATTAAATTCTTTACCCACTTCTTCAAGTGTGCGTGTACGACCATCATATAATCCAAATCGTAAACGAAGTACTTTTTCTTCACGCTCGGTTAATCCTTGAAGTACTAAGTTTATTTCATCCTTTAACATTTGATTATTTGCATATTCATCAGGGGATAGAGCATCTTTATCTTCAATGAAGTCCCCAAGATGTGAATCATCTTCTTCTCCAATAGGAGTCTCTAATGATACAGGATCAAGCGCAATTCGTTGAATTTCACGTACTTTTTCAGCTGTGATGTTTTCCATCTTTTCCGCAATCTCATCCGCTGTTGGATCGCGTCCTAAGTCTTGAACTAATTGACGTTGAATACGAACAAGTTTATTGATCGTTTCAACCATATGAACTGGAATACGAATGGTTCTAGCTTGATCCGCAATAGCTCGTGTAATGGCTTGACGAATCCACCAAGTCGCATATGTTGAAAATTTAAAGCCTTTTGTATGATCAAATTTTTCAACGGCTTTCACTAGTCCCATATTACCTTCTTGAATTAAATCAAGGAATAACATCCCACGTCCAACATATTTCTTTGCAATGGAGACCACAAGACGTAAGTTCGCAGAGATAAGTACTCGCTTTGATTCATCGCCATCATAGCGAAGATTCGCGAGTCCACGTAGTTTCTCAAGTAAAGTTTCGTCATGGATTTGATCAAACAAGAAATTTTCAATATTATCCATGCCCTTTAACTTTTCAACCTGATTAGGGAAATAAGTTTCTAACATCGCCTTCATTTCAAGTGAAGCATCACTTCCTTGTTGGATACGACGAGCAATTTCTGGCTCATCTGCAGGTGAAATGAGTGAAACACGACCTATTTCCTTGAGATACATTTTCACTGGATCATTAATTTTAACAGCCGGTCCACTTGAAAATTGCGCATCATAGGTTTGTAAGTCAACGATGTTGATTTCTTCATCTTCAATCTCTTCACCATCACCATCACCTAAAAACTCTGCAATATCATCACCAGAATCACTTTCTGTAATGGTATCAGGAACTTGAATATCATTTTCATCATCACTAATGGCAATATTCTCTTCCTTCATCCATGTTAAAAAGGCTTCTGCATCATCATCGGAAAAATCATATAACGAGAAAAGTTCATCTAAATCAGATTGAAACAATGCTTTTTTCTTCTTAGATTTCTCAATAAACTCAAGTTTGATTTGATCTAATGTTTTAATTTCTTTGGCCATAGGATCCCTACTTACCGTTTAAACGGTCTTTCTCTTTTTGTGCAACAATCATCTCTGCAACGACTGATAACTTCTCATCTTGATCTTGAATAAGCATACTTTTTTGGCGAAGTTGTTTGATCTTATCATCAAGCATCTTTGTTTTAACTCTAATAATAGACTCATCTAATGAAACAGGATTATATGATTTTGGAAATAAAGGCCAATCGAGTACCCAGAAGAAGAATCGTTGTTGTTCCTCATCGTTAATTCGACTTAACATATCAGCAATCTCAAGGACATCATGCTCACGATAGTACGATAAGATACGTAATGCTAATTGATTGGCCATGGGATCATTAAGAAATCCACATTGATCTCTAAAATAATACGCTGCTTCTTTAGATAGAAGCATTTGAGTGAGAATCTCAATTTCATAAGATGGTAATATGAATGGTTGTCGTTTAGCTATTGCGATAGTTGAGGGTTGAGGCTTCGCATTGGATACGGCCTTATAGATTTCACTGACATCAATGTCAATTATCTTGGATAGTAAATCTGAAAAATGCTTACGGTCTACTGAATCAGATAATAACTTAATCAAATCAACCATAGCTAACATGTAAGTCTTTTTTTGTTGATAGACGCCCAGATTATATAAACTTGCGGCATATTTAAAGGCAAATTCAATGGCGTGAAAAGGTTGCTCACAGGCTTGTGTTAAAGCTTTAGTGCCTTCTTTCGCAATAATATCATCTGGATCCCCACTTATAGGATATTGTAACACACTTACATTTGCTTTTGCTTTGAGTAGCAAACTCAACGCTTTATAGTTCGCCGCTTGCCCAGCATCATCATTATCATAGGCAAGGACGATATTATAACTCAAACGTTTTATTTTTTCAATTTGTGTTGCAGTAAGTGCAGTACCAAGAGTAGCTACAACGTTAAAGATATTGGCACGTGCAAAAGCAATGACGTCCATGACTCCTTCAACCACAATAATATGACCAGCTTTTCGTGCTGCATCTTTCGCACGATGAAAGTTATATACCAAATCTGATTTGACATAATAATCATTCGTGTTGGTATTGATATATTTGCTAGTGGCCTGTGCATCTAACGCTCTAGCACTATATCCAACAACTTGCCCATCATCATTTGAAATAGCAAACGTTAAGCGATTTTCGAAGACATCATAAAATTGCCCTTCATATTCATTGATGACATTGACTTCTTTAGCCTTATAAAGTGAGAACTTTTTAGCTTGCAGAAAATGAGTTAATGCATGTTGTTTTGGTGCATATCCTATATCAAACATATGAATGATATCATCAGTTAGTCCACGCTTATGAGCATACTCTAAAGCATGTGTTCCATCGACAGAAAACAATTGATACTTAAAGAATGCACTTGATTCATTAAGTATCTTGTATCCTTCAACTTTGTTTGGATCAACTTCCTTTTTTCTTTCGATATAGTCAAAACTTTGATGTGAAAGTGAAGCTACTTTCGCAACCGCATTTAAAAACCCAATTTTTTCAAAATTAGCAACAAAGTTAAATACATTCCCCCCTGCCCCACATACAAAACACTTGTAGATTTGCTTTGTGGCATTAATTGACATAGAAGGATTATGGTCATCATGAAAAGGACAAAGTGCTACATGATTTTTCCCTTTTTTGGTTAAGGGGATATACGTTCCAATAATGGACACTATGTCTGCATTTTTGCGAATCGTTTCGATTGTATTGTCATCGATACGAGATTGAGTCATTAAAATTCAATTCTTTCTTTAACATAACTTACAAGTTGATCTAATGGTAAGCGAACTTGAGTCATTGAATCACGATCACGAATGGTGACTTGATTATCCTCTAATGTATCAAAGTCAACCGTGACACAAAATGGGGTCCCAATAGCATCTTGACGTCGGTATCTTTTGCCAATACTTCCTGATTCATCATATTCAGTATTAAAGTGTTTGGCACATTGGGCATATACACTTTGTGCTTTTTCATTAAGTTGTTTTGAAAGTGGTAAAATGGCAACTTTAACTGGAGCTAGTGCTGGATGAAGTTTTGCCACTAAACGTGAATCGTCTTCACCAAGAGATTCTTCAACACACGCTTCAGCCATAAAGGCTAAGAATAACCGCTCAACCCCAACGGCTGGTTCAATGACATAAGGGATATATTTAGAATTAGTGTTTTGATCAAAGTATTCCATCGATTGCTTAGAATGCTCTTGATGTTGCGTTAAGTCAAAATCAGTACGGTTTGCGATACCCCACAGCTCATCCCAACCCCATGGATACATGTACTCAATATCTGAAGTTGCGACTGAATAGTGTGATAATTCTTCAGCATCATGATCACGTATACGAACATGCTCAGGTTTAAGACCTAAATCAATGAGCCACTGATAACACATGTTTTGCCAGAAGTCATACCAACGCATCGCTTCATCAGGATGAGTAAAGAATTCTAACTCCATTTGTTCAAATTCACGAGTTCTGAAGATGAAGTTACCAGGCGTAATTTCATTTCTAAAGCTTTTTCCAATTTGACCTAAACCAAATGGAATTTTCTTTCGATTTGCACGAACAACATGTTGAAAGTTCACAAACATCCCTTGGGCTGTTTCAGGACGTAAATAAATGATGGCAGAACTATCTTCCACAACACCTTGAAATGTCTTAAACATAAGATTAAATTGACGAATGGATGTGAAATCTTTCGATCCGCAATTTGGACATGCGATATTATTGGTTTTAATAACTTCTTCCATTTGCTCAAAACTTAATGTGGCCGCATTCATTTGATGAGACAATGCTTCATCAATGAGTTTATCGGCACGATGACGAGTCTTACATTGTTTACAGTCCATCAAAGGATCACTAAATGTCTTTAAGTGACCACTGGCTTCCCAAACTTTTGGATTCATTAAAATTGAGGATTGAATCCCAACATTATGTGGATTTTCACGAATAAATTTCTGCCACCATGCAGCTTTAATATTATCCTTAAGTTCTACTCCTAATGGGCCATAATCCCATGTATTCGCAAGTCCACCATAAATGGCAGAACCTTGAAAAACAAAGCCAGTCGCTTTTAGATGGGCAATCAATTGTTCAACGGTTAATTTTTTCATACTTTTTTCTCACTTTTCTCAATTATTATACTAGTTCATCCATGAATTTCCAACTTTTCATGGCTAAAGGATAGGAATCTTTTAACTCATAGACAAAAAGCTTCACAACACTTATGGAAAGTGCACTTGTCGTGCATTTGTATGTAAGCTCTAAAGGAGCTTTACTTACGCAACGAAGTGCTCTTAATACATCAATATCGGTGATATCGACCCGCTCATGAACAGAACATGACTTGCAACAAAAACCACCAGCACTTAAACTAAACCCACTCACTTGAAGTGATCCACAATTAACACATTCATCCACAACAAGTTGTCGGCCATCTTTCTCAAATAAATCAAAGCAAAACTTTAATAACCCACTTACCATGGATTTTTCTAAGATATGTAAATACTGAACACATGTCCATAATGGAAATGTTTGAGGCTCCATACGATTAATGGCTTCCATGGATTGTAAAAGAAAGGAAGCTGCAGCTAATGTATGAAAGTCTTGAAACTCGCATCTTTGTCTTAAAGACGCACTAATGAACACACTCAGTGGATCTTTATGATGGTAATCAATTTCACAAACATTGAAAGGTTGTAAGTAAGCACTATATTTGCTTGTAGGGGCATTGGCTCCTTTCGCAATCATAGATAACACTTCGCCTTCCTCACTTATCATTCGTATCAGCGCATCTTTTTCCTTATAAGATTGATTTGAAACGATAATGGCTGTAATTTTATTGTTCATATTCACTGGAATTTGGATTTAAGTAAGCATTAATCTTACTGGTTTTTAAACGCCAATCCTTATCCACCTTAACATGTAAAGAAAGATTAATTTTGAGTCCATACTGACGTCTTAATTCCATACTCACTTGTTTGATGATTTCGTTTTTTAACGCTCCTTTTGCCCCAATCACAATCCCCTTTTGTGAGTCTTTTTCGACAACAATACTTGCTTCAATATTACATGCAGTGTCGGTAAAACTTAAAGTATCGATCACAACAGCACTTGAATGAGGAATTTCTTGATTTGTGAGATTTAGTAGTTTTTCACGAATGACTTCGGAAATGTAAAATTGATACGTAAGTTGTGACAATTGATCTTCAGGATAAAGTAATGGTTGCTCAGGGAGTCTTTGCATGACAACACTAATAAGTCGATCAAGATTGTCTTGATTTAAAGCCGACAATGGAATAATCTCATCAAACGCATAGTGAGAATGATAATATTCTAATAGTGGAATAATATGATTGCGATTCATCATATCAATCTTGTTTACAATCGCAAAAGTAGGTACTTTGGCTTGTTTGACAAGCTCATACAGTGACTTATCCACTGCTTTTTCTTTTTTTGTGATATCAAGCATAAAGAGAATAAGATCAACTTCTTTAAGTGTTGCAACGGTTGATTTCACCATCATTGAACTCAGGGCATCTTTAGGTTGATGAAATCCTGGGGTATCTAGAAATACAATTTGGCCTTGTTCATCATTGTAGACCCCTAAAATCACATTACGAGTTGTTTGAGCTTTAGGTGAAGTAATCGCAAGTTTTGTTTGAAGTAAAGCATTAAGTAAGGTTGATTTTCCCGCATTAGGACGACCCACTAAAGCTACAGTCCCAGCTTTAGTCATGCTTTACATCCTCAACATTAAATTGCATCGGAAGTAATTGTGAAATGGTCGTTTCAATTTCATCTTTCCCATTGGATAAGAAGATGGGAGTATCTTGAGGAATGAGTTCACTTAAAACTTGTCTGCAGATACCACACGGAGCAGCAATTCTGAATCCATCACTCACAATGGCTAACGCTACAATATCATCTTTACGATAACCATTTGAATAAGCCGCATATAGCGCACTTCGCTCAGCACAATTGGTTGCCCCAAAGGATGCATTTTCAATGTTAGCTCCTAAAAATGTAGTACCATCTTTTAAAAGTACACATGAACCAACATGATAATTAGAATAAATCGCATAAGCATTGTTCATTGCTTTAAATGCTTGATCGATAAGTTGTTTTTTCATAAGAATATCTCCTTTATGGGTTGGTATAAAATCAATATCGCAATCACAGCCGCAAAAATTGACATCCATAGCACAGCTGCTGATGCTAAATCTTTAATTCGCTTCACATCTGCATTTTCTTGAGGAATTAAAGCGTCACAAATCCATTCTATACTTGTATTAATATACTCCAATGCTAGTATGAGTCCTATAAGAAGAAGCAAAATGACCACTTCAATGATTGAAAGAGGTAACCAAAGTATTAATAGTATAACGACAAAGGCTAAACCAAATTGAAGTTGGATGCTCGAATCATTGAACAAGCCAAAAAAGAGCCCTTCGAAGGCTACTTTAAACTTATTCACAAGTTGTTTAAAGTTCTCTTGGATATTCACGTAATAACTCCTTTTGTCGTGCGATCATCATCGCTTCATCCGTTTCATTTTCATGATCATAACCACAAGCATGTAGAAGTGCATGCGCAAATAAAAAGGCAAATTCACGCTTGAGGGAATGTTGATATTCCTGTGCTTGACGAGCACAAGCTTCCACATTAATAAAAATATCGGCGAGTGTATCCTCATCATCACTGACAAAAGTTAACACATCAGTAGGATAGTCTTTGCCTTTGTACATAAGATTAAGTTCATGCATCGCATGATCAAGAATCAAAATGACATTTAAATGATGTTTTTCATTCAATAAATGTGATTCTAAAGCAACCTTCATAATGTTTTTAATGATGTTACGATACTGAGTCCATGTTTTATTTTGAGTTTGATTTATTAGTGAAAAAGGCATAAATCCTCCGTGAATATTATAACATACTCCCCTTTTTTATCATAGACTCCCTTTATTTTAACTTCACATGACCCTACAATAATGGTATTATATCGTGTGAGGTTAACTATGGACAATTTAATCAATGCATTAGCATCATTTGGTATTGTAAAATGGGATTTAGTCTTGGGGGGATTTGGTCTTTTCCTCTTTGGGATTAAATTTATGGGGGATGGTCTTAAAGCTGTAGCCGGAGATAAAATCCGAACATACATTGACCGATATACCTCAAAAGTATGGATGGCCATTGGAATCGGGGCCTTCATTACAGTAGCAGTTCAATCTTCATCAGCCACCACTGCCATTACTATTGGTTTTGTGCGTGCTGGTTTAATGCGACTTGAACAAGCCACAGGAATCATTATGGGCGCCAATATTGGCACAACTGTAACATCATTTCTTATCGGCTTAAAAATTGAAAACTTTGCAATGGCCATTATCTTTATAGGGGCAATGTTAGTTTTATTCGCAAAGAAAAAGCGAACTAATTACATTGGAACTTCCATATTAGGTTTTGGAATTATGTTCTTTGGTTTAAAAACCATGGGAGATGCATTAAAAACACTAAAAGATGTTGAGGCTTTTATTGACCTAACGCAAGAGATGTCTTCAAATCCTTTCTTAGCCTTAGGAGGAGGGATTGTCTTTACAGGACTAGTTCAATCCTCATCAGCGATGATTGGAATTGTCCAAAAGATTTACGAATCTGGGGGAATGACCATTGATGCGGCATTACCATTTGTATTTGGATCAAACATAGGAACTACGATTACAGCAATCATGGCTGCGTTAGGAGGTTCTTTAGCATCCAAACGAGCAGCTGGGATTCACACGTTATTTAACGTTTTAGGAACCATCTTTGCGATGATATTCTTAAATCAATTCCTTGCGATTGATAAATACTTAACACAAATATTCAACCTTAACGCTGCATTACAAGTATCGGTAGCTCATATTGCCTTTAACGTAGTCGCAACACTATTAATGTTCCCATTTGTTTCCTATTTAGTGAAACTAATTCGAATTTTGATTAAAGGAGATGAAATTGAGTATCGTGAGATTGATCTAAATGCACTTGATTTAGAACTTGCACGCTCTCTTCCTTCAGCCGCACTTCAAGTCTCTAAAAACACGATTATTAAAATGGGTGAACTCTCCCTTGAAGCCATTGATGAAACAAAACAATTTCTACTTACTAAGAGTAAATCCCATATCGAGCATGTTTTAAATTTAGAATCAATCATCAATAACATGGACTCTAAGATTACTGATTACTTACTAGTCATTGTCAAAGAGAATCTTGGAGAAAGTGATGTTGAAACGTATCAAGCCAATATTGCAGTCCTTAAGAACATTGAGCGCATTGGAGATCTTGCCACAAACTTAGTAGAATACTATGACAGTATTTATGAAGCCGATGAAAGTTTCTCTCAAGAAGCTCTTGATGATATCGTTCAAATGTGTGATCTAGTTCATCATATGATTGCTCGCTCATTAAGAGTATTCATGAGTAATGATAAACTGATGCATCAAAGTATTCTTGAAGACGAAAACTATCTCGATTTACTTGAATTTAAAGCGAAACAACGTCACTTTGAGCGTATGGCTACTGATCGCTGCTTAGCTAATGTGGGTGGATCTCTATTTGTGGATATTTTAGCGACAATTGAACGTATGGGCGACCATGCATGCAATATTTCCAAAACAACATTCAGTATTTCAGTCGAACATGAAGTAGAAAATAAAACAAGTCTTCAATAAATAAAAGGCGTTTCACATATGAAACGCCTTTACTGTATTTTAGCCTAAGTCAATAAACTGAGATTTTGTTCGATAAATGATGTGTTCACATACATTTTTGGAGTGGTCTCCTGCTCGCTCTACATTTCTTAAAATCCCAATGGTCGCGACAGAAATCCGCTCACTTGCAGGAAGTAACTCAATCTTATCCACAAGTTCTATAAATCGTTTATCTAAGATTTCATCTTTTAATCCAGTTTGATAAGCAAAATTCGCATCAGGTTGCTTTAATACTTCGATTGTTTCTTCAAACTGTGCTAAGAATATATTAATCAGATCCAATGCATCTGCTTCGATACTGCTTGGAAAAACTTGCTTTTTAATCACATAGCGGGCAATATTCTTAGCATAATCACCGATACGCTCTAATTCATTCGCAATCTTAATGGCACTAATGAGGGTTCTTAAATCTTTCGCAACAGGTTGAAGTAAAGAAAGTGCTTGGATTGCAATTTCATTCACTTCGACTTCATAATGATTTAACACAGCATCTTGTTCCACAACATATAAAGCTTTATCATGATCTGTTTTCACTAGTGCTTGGACCGCGGTAGTCATCATCATTCTAACTTGATACGCCATTAAAAGAATTAATTCATTTAATTGGGTAATTTGATCATCTAATTTCATAAAGTTCTCCTTATCATTCCCATTATACAAATTCAATTCATTTCAAATGTTAAGACAATGTTAATTTTGGGAAACTTAATGTAAATTTACATCCTTGATGAGGTTCACTTTCAACTTCTAAGGTTCCCTGATGAGCCAATACAAAACTGCGTGATATGTTTAAACCTAATCCACTGCCGCCACTAGAACGTTGACGTGATGAAGAAGCGCGATAAAAACGCTCAAAAATATGAGGTAAATGTTCTGCTTCAATGCCTTTACCATTATCAATCACTGTTATCTTTACAAACTCTAGTGTTTCTAAGACATTGATATGTAACTCACTAGCATTCGCATGAATCATCACATTAGAAATTAGATTACTCATAATACTCTCAAAAGCCTTTTTATCAACATAGAGCACTGTCTTCTCATTCACATTTAAAGAGACGTTTAAATGATGCTGTGTAAAGGCTACACTAAACGTATTTAGTATCTCTTCAATGAGTGCTTTCGCATTATTAGGTTGTTTTACAATCATCATTTTGTCTTCACTAAGTTTAGATAATGTCAACATATCCTTTACAATTTGCTCTAAACGATGAGATTGATCATACACTTGTTGGGTGAAGTCTAATCGATCCTCAGCATTCATGTGTGGAGTGCGAAGTAATAGTTCAGAAATCCCTTTAATGGCCGTAATGGGCGTTTTGAGTTCATGCGAGGCATCAGCCACAAAACGTTTTTGAAGTTTATCTTGTTGGACAAGACGAGTCACATCTTGAAGAACACATAAAAAGCCTTGATATCGACCCTGAACGTAAATTGGCAAACAATGGGCTGAATAAAACTGATTATTTAAAGAAATATCTTGAATCATCGGAGTTTCTTGATAATACGCTTGTTTAAAGATTTTAAGGATGGCCCTTGGAAGACGTTTATCATCATACATGAGTTCTCGATCTTGAAGATGAATGAGTTCATAAAATGACGCATTAGAAAGCACTTGTTGCCCTCTTTGATTAAATAGGACCATGGGATGTGGATAGTATGTCATTAAGATATCTAATTGTTCTTGTAGTAAATTTAGCCGTTGATCATGTTGAAACTTTGTTAACTGTGATGTTTCAATGCTTTTTTTAAGTTCTAATTCGTGAATAGATTTGAAAAAAAGCACTAAAACAGTGCTTACTAACATGATTAAAAGACTCGCAAGCCATGAAAAAGGAAAAACAATGACTGCTAGTATCAAACAAAAAAACCACGCTTTGATGTAATGATTACTTTTTGGCTTGAAGAACATAACCTACACCACGTTTAGATTCAATCGAGAGTGAAGAAAACTCAAGTTTATTTCTTAATTTAAAAATATGTACGTCTACAATACGAGTATCCCCATCATAATCAAAGTTCCAAAGTTCATTAAGAATGTCATCACGAGTTAAAACAATATTCACATTTGAAAGCAAGTAGGCCATTAAATCGAATTCTTTTTTTGTGCAACTCACTGCAACATGCTTAACAAACATTTCACGAGTCAATAGATTACATTCCACATCCATGTATGAGATTGTTTTTAAATCATTGTTTTGATGTTTTCGAAGATGGGCATTGACTCGCGCAAGCAGTTCTCGTGGTGAAAAAGGTTTACGAATATAATCATCCACTCCAGCTTCAAACGCTTCTAATACATCACTTTCATCATCTTTCGCCGTTAACATCATAATAATCGCATCACTCTTAAAATGTCGAATGATTTTAACTAATTCTAAACCACTCAGTTGTGGAATCATCCAATCCACAATAAACACATCAAAAGCTTGGGTATTAATCCCAAACTTGGCATCCATACCATTCGCATAGTGAACAACGTTATATCCGGCATTTTTTAAATCATAAATGAGCAACTTTGCAATACTAATTTCATCTTCGACTAGACAAATGTTCATTTTCCCCTCACTCATAACGTTTTAATATTTTCTTGACAATAGGATGTCGCACAACATCCACATCAGTTAATGTCACAAAGGCAATTTCATGAATATCTTGAAAACGCTCAGCCGCATCTTTTAAACCCGATTTTTGATCTTTCTTCAAATCTATTTGAGTTAAGTCGCCATTAATCACCATATGAGCTCCATTACCCATCCGGGTTAGAAACATCTTCATTTGCATGACGGTGGTATTTTGAGCCTCATCGAGTATCACAAATGCATTATCTAGTGTACGCCCTCTCATGTAGGCTAAAGGAGCGATTTCAATCGTCCCCTTCTCAATATATCGATTGGTCGTTTCCATGCCTAGCATGTCATATAATGCGTCATATAGAGGTCTTAAGTAAGGGTCGACCTTTTCTTTTAAATCTCCAGGTAGAAAGCCTAGATTTTCTCCTGCTTCTACCGCAGGACGAGTTAAGATAATCTTTTTAACATGATTCAGTTTTAACGCATTGACTGCATAGACAACACTAATGTAGGTTTTTCCAGTTCCAGCAGGTCCTAATGCAAACACCATATCTTTTTTAGTTAATGCATCAACTAAAACAGCTTGTCCATACGTTTTTGCGACAATGGGCTTACCTTGAGCATTCGTAGCAATGACACGTTTTAAATGAGAAAGTGGAGGTAAGCCTTGTTTGACATGTTCGATTAACATTAGAAAAGTACTAGGATCGCATGTTTGAAATGTTTGAATCAGTTCAATCGCTGCTTCAATAACCTTATGGGCACTACGAGTATCTGAGCCTTGATCAGGATCAAAATGAAGTTGTTGAGATGACAAATAGACCTTTAAATGAAAGTGCTCTTCAAGCAGACGCAAATGTTCATCCATTGAGCCAACCAGTTGCATTAACTGTTGATCATTAAGATACGATACATCTAAACTAGTTAAGTTTGAAATCATGCCTATTTCTCCTTAAATAAAGTATATCATAGCAAGGTAGGAAAATGAAAAAAGTACACCGAGGTGTACTTGATTATTTACGTTTTTTAGCTTTGCGTGCAGCTTCTGATTTAAGTTTACGCTTTTGACCAGGTTTTACATAATATTCGCGCTTACGAATATCAGCGAGGGTTCCAGCGCGAGAAACTGAACGTTTAAAACGACGTAACGCTTCTTCGAGGCCTTCGTTTTCTTTAACAACGACTCTTGGCATTTTGATCACTCCCCTCTTTTTTAGCAGCATTAGTATTATACATAATCTTGATTTAAATTACAACCACCTACTCAAAAATCCACAAATTGTCCAAAACTTCTTTATGATTTTAAGTTCAATAAAAGGGATAACATAATTATCCCTTGTTAGACTTAGTTAAAATATCGTGCTAGTATCGATACAGTGCAACTACATCAATCCCTTCTGGGAGTCGGTGTGAATCCACAATCCAAACTTTTCCTTGAAAATTCTCGACAAGATCAATTAAATCATCATATACGTCATCAAATAGTCCTTCTTGTTCACGAAAGATAATTTGCTTACTTTCAACATCAATCTCACCATATACCATCGCTGAGGCACTGATACAAATTTCTTTGACTCGACCTTCCACCGCAGCTTTCACAATATCTTTTAAGTTATGACTTGAAAGACCTTGATTTAATAAACTATGTGATTGTTCAATCAAAGCCTGAATGGTGTGAGCATACTGAGTCTCAAATATCTTCCATGATTCTTGATGCAGTGATTTTAGACTGATTGATTCAAAGGACTTATGAACACCTATTTCATGAAGATATGAATTCTTGCTTAATGTGCGAAATAGTGGTTGATACTCATCTAGTGCACATAAAACAAGAGGAAAAGGCCAATACTTATGGACTTGATTGATGATCGTTTCATCAACGTATTTGAAGTATTTTTGCGTATCTAAATCTATCTCAGCACTTTTATCCCCATGACCATGATACATCCCACCTTTTGATGCACCTCCATAACTGCCAAATGTGAGTGAACCCGAACTTATTTGATCGCCCAATACTTCTTTCAAGTTTTTTCTTGTAATGGTTTCTTCACTTAATGGTTCAATGTGAGTTTGATTTGCCAAAAAGATATCAAAATGAGTTCGTGTTAATCCAAGTATAAGATACTGCTCGGATTGTTGAAGCACACGTCGAAGTGGCTTCGTATGAAAACTATCCGATACAATAGCTAAAGATGGTACATTCAGGTGTGTCTTATATACGACCACTTTTGATCCATCACAAAAAACACATAGTCCACGAAGTGCATTCATCCAGAAATCCTTATCTTGTCTTAATTCATCCAAGCCTATCATGAATTGATTCACTTCTTTTTTTGTGAGGATAAGATTAAGTTTATCTTCAACTTCTTTAAGTAAATTCTTATACACTAAAACATCTTGTTTATTATCAGGCGATGTCATATGAGTAGGACAGTAAATCGACACGACAGGGATTTTAGATGAGGAAAAAATTGGATGAGGAAAACGGTTTGTGATTTCAAACATAAAGATCCTCCTTGATTATATTGTCTACTTGGTTGTAAGTTGATTATATCAAACTTTAAACATGGCTTCAAATTGACACGTCTCGAAACAAAAAAGCACTTATCTTTTGATGAGTGCTTTTAATGAATTAATAACTTCCTTCAACCTTCTTGCCTTGCATTAAAGCAACCCCACTGGAGGTGCCAATTCGGGTTGCACCGGCTTCAAGCATCGCCATAACATCTTCGTAAGAACGTACTCCACCAGCTGCTTTAACTTCAATGATATCTTTAGCCACTGATTTTAATAAAGCAACATCTTCTTTAGTCGCTCCATGAGTTGAGAAACCAGTGCTTGTTTTCACAAAATCTGCTTTCGCATCAATCACTGCTTGAGTGGCTAAAACCTTTTGTTCATCAGTAAGTAAACATGCTTCAATGATTACCTTGAGTGTATGATGTCCGATGGCTTGTTTAACAGCCGCAATATCTTGAACAACGAAATCATACTCTCCATCAATGAGTTTGCCCACATTTAGCACCATATCAATCTCAGTTGCACCATCTTTAATGCATTGAGCTGCTTCAAATGCTTTCGCTGGGGTTGACATGGCTCCTAATGGAAAACCAATCGTAGCACAAACACCCACTCCTGAATCTTTTAAAAGCTCAGCAACCAATGAAACACGTGATCCATTAACACATACAGTTTTAAACTGGTATTGTCGTGCTTCTTCACAAAGCTTAATAAAATCTGCTTTTACCGCATTTTGCTTTAGTAATGTATGGTCGATTAAATGATTCATATTTTTTCCTCATCTTTCATTTTCAAACGCTCTTTAATCGCGGCGGATGCGACAATGTGATCCCCAATGTAATCACTTTTCTCATAGGCACGCGCAATCATCGTCTCACAGCCTTTGCCTAAAATCAATAAGCAATCCCCTTTTTTACATAATGTGATGGCTTGGCGAATGGCTTGGACACGATCAGAGATGATGACATAAGGAGTGTCTTTAATCCCCTTCGCAATATCATGGCAAATACTCACAACATCCTCATCACGAGGATCATCTTCAGTTAAAACAATCATGTCACAAACTTTATCGGCTAACTCACCAAATATAACACGTTTTAATGTATCACGTTGACCAGCGCTACCAAATACAGTGAGGATGCGACCCTGCGTCATTTTCTGAGCATAATTAAAGACATGAGTAAACCCATCTGGGGTATGGGCAAAGTCCACAATCACATCATAATCCTGACCTTCATCAATACGATGCATTCTTCCTAACACTTGTGATAAATGCGGTGTTAGATGCAAGAAATCTTCATATTCTTTTTTAAAATGATGGACCACACTCACAAGTGCTAAGGCAAGGTTAGTGACATTAAAGCGAGCAATCAAATTCGTATGAACATTCACCTTGACTTTTTTAATGTGATCTTCTAAGTCAAAGGTTGTATGGGTACTATGAATCATGATGTTAGAGAGATGCACATCGGCTTTAGAGTGTTCACCCACACTAATACTTAACGCATTCGATTCATCAAGCATTTTTAAACCATAGGGATCATCAATGTTGATCACACATAATCCATCTGATTTCATTTGTGAAAAAAGTTTAGACTTTGCGATGTAATATTGGCGCATATCTCCATGATAATCAAGATGATCATGCGTTAAGTTCGTAAAAATGGCCACATCAAAATCAATTCCAAGTGTACGACGTTGATCTAAGCCAATTGAACTCACTTCCATGGCACAGGCATGTACACCTTCTTTAACCATGCTTGATAAATATTGATTGACAGTTACTAAGTCCGGTGTTGTGAGTTGAGTTGGCAAAATCGTATCTTTATACGATGCATGAATCGTTCCGATCACCCCACATGGGGTAAAACTTGATGTGAGTTGTTTAATGAGAGCACTAATACTGCTTTTGCCATTGGTTCCCGTGACGCCAAACATACTGAGTTTATGAGATGGCGCATCAAAAAATCGATTCACAACCACACTTAGTGTTTGCATGACATCTTCCACCATAACCCCAATGATCCCCTCAGGAAGCTCAATAGGATTGGAATGAACGACACATACAGCCCCATTTTCTATCGCTTGCGCAACAAATTTATGCCCATCATAACTTAAGCCTTTCATGGCGAAAAATATTGATTTCACACTAGGAATGCGTGAATCAATCATGAGTGAATGAATATGAATCTTGGATGGTACATCTAATAAACTCGATAAACGCTTCATCATGATTTCCCTTTCTTAAGTTTAGGCAACGCTTTTCTTAGTTTCTTAATGAGTTTAGGATGAAAAAGTTGATGTTCACAACCGACTTCAATAAACTCAATCATGTGATTTTGGATGATGAGTTGAGCACATCTGTGACATAACGCTTCATCTTCACATGGTCCATATAAAGGATAACTGTGAGTGAGTACATTGTTTGAAAGTACAAATAATACATGATGTTCTTTATCATAAAAAACATGAACTTCATCTTGACTTGCACAAAGTAGGAATGGGTAAAAATCACTGGTAAGGAGAGCTAATCCATACGTCTTCATTGGATTAACCACATTGTCTTTGAATTCTTTATATAACTTAAAATATTGCGGTAAATCAAAGACTGCAGGACGTTTAATGATGAGAGCATTGAGTAGCGCATCAAAAAATGGAATCACAATTCTCTCATCTTGATATTCAAATGAAATAAATGACGCCATCTTTTCATCTAAATACTGAAGTAAAAATGCATTACGTTGTGAATACTCCATATCTTGCCAAATGTCAAAGAAATCAAATCGTATCGCTTCTGAAGCTTTTTGAAATTCATCTTTTTGTTTGAGTGCCAAATCTAGCATCTTCGCATGGGCGATGTCTAAATGATTTGGTTTATTACTGACAATTGTATTCTTATGTAGCCATGAATTTCGCCATGTTTTAATCAAGCGTTGGTGTTGTTTATAAGGGGCAAAGCGATGCCATTTCTTAAGGGTTTTTTCAAAGTTATTGATCATGGTAGGCCTCAATCATAGCACAGGCAGCAATCGCTGCAGTTTCTGCACGAAGTATCTTATGACCTAAGGTAATCAAATGAAATTCATGTGTTTTAGCCCATTGGACTTCCTTTTCACTAAATCCACCCTCAGGACCTACAACAATAAGCGTCGATTGATGAACACAGTGTTTTAAGGTAATTGACTCCCCTTCCACTCTTTCATAACATAGCCCTTTAAATGAAGCTTCAAGTTGATCTAGTGACGTAAACTGATGTAATGATTCTATGGTGCACAATGATTGTCGATGACTTTGTTCACAGGCTTCTTTCGCAATCATTTGATATCGTACACGTTTCTTTTCAAATTCTGCTTCACTTACATCCACAATGGTTCGCTCACTCAAAAAAGGTACTATCTTTGAAACCCCAAGTTCACATGCCTTTTGAATGACCCATTCAAATTTATCTTTCTTTAAAAGCGCCATTGCTAAGGTAATTTTGATAGGAGCATCATCAACGTGTTCACATTGTTTAAGCACCTTAGCATATTTATTTTTTGGTTCTACAACCACTTCAAAAACATTTGAACTTGCATCAACGATCACAATCTCACATGGTGTGCGCAAACGAAGCACATGATTGAGATGATGCATGATTGTTTCATCCAATTCAATGGTGTTTGAGGTGACTATTTGATCAATAAAATAGCGTTGCATACTATTTCACCAAAGCTTTTAATTTCTTAATTTCAAATGGTTTAATAACACGTGCATGACCGACAGGAAGATTATCAAGACCTAAAAATCCAATATGAGTTCGTGTTAACTTAAGCAGTTGAACATTTAAAGCTTCAAACATGCGACGAACAATGCGGTTACGTCCTTCATGGATCGTAATTGAAACAATGGTTGTGCCTTTATCTTTTTGAAATTGCGTAAAATTAATCGTTGCAGGACGAGTCATGCCATCTTCTAATTTTATCCCTTGAGTAATCTTTTCATGCATTGATTTAGTAAGTGTCCCAACAATAATGGCTTCATAGGTTTTCTCCACTTCATATTTTGGATGCATCATAAGATTCGCAAATTGCCCATCATTAGTTAAAATAATGGCTCCTAGGGTATCTTTATCTAAACGACCAACTGGAAATAATCGAACATCATTTGGAACAAAGTCCAACACAGTTTGACGGCCACGATCATCGCTGGCGGTTGATAATACATTTTTAGGCTTGTTTAAAAGATAGTAAACAAACGTTTTTTGACCATAAATACTCACACCATCAACACTAATATCATCACTTGGATCAACCATGGTCCCTAAGGCTGTAATAACTTGTCCATTGACTTTAACTCGTCCTTCACTAATCATCACTTCTGCTTTACGAAGTGATGCAACACCGGCTTGAGCAATGAGTTTATGCAGTCTCTGATTTGACATAAAGATCTTTTTCCTCACTTTCAATGGGTTTTAACGTTGGTAAAGAATCTAATGACGATAAGTGGAACACATCAAGAAAATGAGGTGTCACTTCGTATAGAATCGGACGTCCGGGTGTATTTTCCCGTCCGACTTCTTGAATTAAATCTAAAGCCAGTAATTTACGCACAATCATATCCACATTGACACCACGAAGTTGTTCAATAATGGCTTTAGTGCATGGTTGACGATACGCAATAATGGCAAGTGTTTCTAACGCGGAATTTGATAAGGTTGCACTTGCTTTTAAGTGAAGATGCTGTGTAATCAGGTCATGAACGTCACTGACGGTCACCATTTTATATTTTTGTGCAGTAAAAATGATTGTAAGTGCACTGTGATGTTCAAGGTAGCGATCTTTTAAGGATAAGATAGCTTCTTCAACATCTTGAGTTGAACACAAACAAAGCATCGCCAATGTATTCACATCGACGCCTTCATCTCCACTCATGTATATAAGGGCTTCACATTGTTTCATCAAGGTTAAATTCATGTCACTTCACTCCATTTCAAATAAATCGTGTCATCCATCAAAATATAATCAAGACTATGTAAACGAATGCAATCTAAAATCGCAAGAAAACTTACTATCATGCTTTCAAGTGAATCACACGTTTTAAATATTTCTTCCAATGTGAACTCTTTGTGTCTTGATTTCGCAAAGTTGATGATGAATTCCATTCGATCTTCAACAGACATCTCTTTAAGCGTGGTCGTCATATCATACGGTGTTGTTAATTTATAGCGAACAAGCACTTTATTCATAGCTTTAACTAAATCATGCAAGTGATGATTATAGTTCGCTTTGATTTCAATGGGAGGTGTTACTTGCAGTGTACTAAAGTGTTGAGAACGGGCTTCATACATGGATTTTAAGACCATGGATGCATCCTTCACTGCGCTATATTCCAATAAGCGTGCAACAATCGATTGAGGATCTTCAATGGCATCAGTTTCAAAATCCCCTTTTTCTTGAGGAATGAGTTGTTTTGACTTGTATTCAATAAGCCCGGCAAGCTCTGCAATATACTCGGTGGCAATTTCAAATTGTTGTTCCTTCATTTGATGAAGAAACGCTTCATATTGTTCAATCAAAAGTGAGATATTTAAGTCAAAAAGATCAAGTTTTTTCTCCTTGATCAGAAATAGCATTAAATCTAGTGGCCCCTCAAATGATGCAATATTGACGTTAAATTTCATAACTTGCCTATTATATCATAAGTCCTTGCCCATGACTATTATTCACAAATTTCATGAATAAGTACTGGGGTTTCGACATCGTGTTGTACAATCACAATCGCATCATTCAGTTTTTGAATCACATCATCGCTTAACACATCATCATGATGTATCTCACAAATGACATCACCTTGATTAACGTTGTCCCCCACTTTGGCTTTTAACACAAAACCAACGCCAAACTTAATCACATCATCTTTGGTTAAGCGACCTGCTCCTAAGAGTGACGCTGCAAGACCTAAAGGCATCGCTTTTATGGCTTGAATCGTTCCTGTGGATGACGCATAAAATGGAGTGATAAATTTCGCTTGTGGAAGTAAAGAAATATCATCAACTAAGTGAGCATCTCCACCTTGAGCTTCAATAAACGTTTTAAATTTCTTAAGGGCTGCTCCTGATGAGATGGCTTCTAATACAGCTTGTTTAGCTAATTCAACATTGTCATAATGATTGGACTGTACAAGCATAAGACTTGCAGCCTCAACACATAGTTGAGTTAAATCATCCGGTCCATGCCCTTGTAAGGTGGCGATAGCTTCTTTCACTTCAAGAGCATTTCCAATCGCAAATCCTAAAGGTTGATTCATATCACTTAAAATCGCCTTGGTATTCTTATTCGCATGTTTTCCAATACTAATCATGGCCATAGCAAGTTCTCGAGCTTGATCAACATCCTTCATAAACGCTCCATCCCCAAACTTCACATCAAGTAAGATGGCATCTGATCCAGCCGCAAGTTTTTTAGACATAATGCTTGAGGCAATCAGTGGGATTGCAGGAACAGTTCCCGTCACATCACGGAGTGCATAGAGTAGTTTATCGGCCGGGACAAGATTTTTAGATTGACCCATGATTGCGAGACCATTTTCATTCACTAATCGAGCAAACTCTAGTGAAGATATTTCTGTTGAAAAGCCTGGGAATGATTCCAATTTATCAATGGTTCCCCCAGTATGGCCTAAACCACGTCCACTCATTTTTGCCACTTTACCACCACATGCCGCAACCAGGGGTGCTAAAACTAATGACGTTTTATCACCAACCCCACCTGTGGAGTGTTTATCATTGGTTAGTCCTTCAATGGATGATAAATCAACCACTTCACCACTATGCATCATTTCATGAGTCAGCCATGCGGTTTCTTGTTCGTTAAGACCATTTAAGACAATGGCCATCAGTAATGCAGAGGATTGATAATCAGGCACTTTCTGAGCCACAAGTTCTTTAATCCAAAAGGCAATATCTTCATGAGTCAGATTTTGCTTATCACGTTTCTTTATAATAATTTCGAGCATATTTGACATACAATGTCTCCTTTAAAGTTGGTGTATAACTTCCAATGACGCTGATGAAGATTCCTCTACACTTAAAGGAATCCCACATTCAAAATTGATTTTAGTCGGCTTGATGAGTATCGTATCAACTTCTTGAGCTTTTATCTTCATAATTTGAACATTTTGAGTGGATAATACATCAAGATCGTGTTGCGTTAAATCGTCTGTAAACATAATACAATAGGTCGGAATCTCTTCTAATGTATTCACGCTTACGACATTAAGCCATTTTTGTGGTAACCCATAGGATGTATGTCTTGGTTGATAAAAGACACATTCACTTTGAAGACCGACAAGCAAACACTCTGACATAAAAGGACGATCATCAACACAAATAAGGGTTTTGGATGATAAGGGTATATGATTACGATATTTGACTTTTACTTTAATCTTTGCAATTTTCAAAAACAAAACTGCCCACATTCTTACCAAAGTATGATTCACACTAAGAGGTGATTTCTTCATTTTTCTATGTGTTAAAGTCATCGGCAACCACAGAAAAACATGGGCAAGCCATAAAGACATTCGAATCATCGTTGATACTCCTCGCACACAAAAGTGTTGTATTGAACCGTATTAACTAGGGTCATATGATCTTCAAATCGATCAAGTTTAACATCCCCATCAAACTCATCATTAATTCGTGATAACCATAATGTCTTGACATAAGGGAAAAACAGTCGATAGATTTGTAAGCCACCACAAATGAATATATCCTCTGTACAACTTAGTACAGCCTCTAATAGTTTTTGTTGATCATGAAACACGACCACATTATCATGCTTAGGTTTGTAATCAAGCGATGATGTTAAACACCATATAGTTCTTTGATTTAATTTCACAGGAATCGACTCATAGGTCACTCGTCCCATGACACAAATATGATGAAGTGTTTTAGCTTTAAAATGAGCCAAATCTTCAGGATTATGAAAAGGAATCGTGTTTTGATGGCCAATCGTTCGAGTGTTATTCATCGCCACAATCATATGAATCATTAGACACTGACCTTTCCTGCAATGTGTGGATGAGGCTCATAGCCAATCAGTTCAAAATCTTCCTCCACAAAATCAAGAATACTTTCTCGGTGTTTAATTCTTACAGCTGGTAATGGACGGAAGTCACGTGTGAGTTGAAGTTTAACCTGATCAATATGATTATTATAAATATGAACATCACCTAATGTATGAACAAACTCCTTAGCTTCATACCCACATACTTTCGCCACCATCATCAACAATAATGCATAGGATGCTATATTAAATGGAACCCCTAAGAAGACATCGGCGGAGCGCTGATACAACTGTAAACTTAACTGGTTTTGATGCACATAAAACTGCATGAATGCATGACATGGAGGTAAGGCCATATCTTCAAGCTGTGCAGGATTCCATGCGCTAATAATATGACGTCGAGAATGTGGATTATGTTTTAAGTCTTCAATGACTTTGTGAAGTTGATCAACTCCAAAAAAGTTACGCCATTGATGTCCATAAACAGGACCTAAATCCCCATACTTAAGGGCAAAATCATCATCTTCTTTAATCTTCGCAATAAACTCTTCCATGGTTTCGCCTTGATAAGCTTCACTTTTTTGATACTTAGCATAAGGCCAATCATTCCATATGCGTACATTCTTTTGGACTAAGGGTTGAATATTCGTGTTTCCTGAGATGAACCATAAAAGTTCCACTAAAACACTTTTAAAATGAATTTTCTTAGTGGTTATTAAAGGAAACCCTTGTGTTAGATCATAACGCGATTGATAACCAAAGGTCCCAATCACTCCCGTTTGAGTACGATCATCACGGGGTTGTCCATGAGTTAAAACATGTTGAATTAGTTCATGATATTGCTTCATATAGTCCTCACAATCTAAAACCATTATACACTAAAACAATGTTTTTAAGATGAAAAACAAAGCGCTTTCTGATGGATGAAACTAAAAAAGCGCAGGTGCGCTTATGAGGATGCTTGTAAAAATGAAACCTTCTCGGCAACCACTTCACAACTGTAAAATGGTTTATTCTCTTTGGTCATAATCATATTGGCTTGAACACGACCTTTGACCCCCACTAATGATCCCACTTCACACATTGAAATGGCAGACTCAGCAACTCCTCGCCACAATGTACATAGTATAAGATCTTTCTCATATTCACCTTGAGCATTTTTGAAATTGCGATCCACTTCAAGAAGTAAGTTTGCCACTTTGCTTCCCCCACTGGTTTCCCTAAGGGTGGGTAATTCCACTACTTTTCCAACTAAAACAATCTGATTTAACATGACCTAAGTCCTCCTGTAAAGGCATTATAGTCACTTGATTTCATCATCTCAAATCGTCAAATTCGTCCACAAAGCAAGTATAAACATTATGATGTTGGATTAAAGGACGATTCAAGCAAATTAATGCATTGGTAAAATTTTAACTCTTGAATGATGAGACAACCCTTCACGTAAAATTTGTTGAGCTTCTTCAATATCACTCATCGACATACTTTGAAACAGGTTTAAGACATCAAAGAAATCTAAATCATTAAGAGCATATCGAATCATTTGTTTCGAGAGGGATGAAGGTTTATTTAAAGCTTTCAAACTCATCCCTAAATATCGACGTTTGAGCTGATTGAGTGTCACGTCATCGATTGAAACATTTTTTAAGGCATTGAGTAACCAATCAAAAACAACATCCAACTGATCATGTTCTATAATAAACGCAACATAACTGTACGTTTTTGAAACATCCACATCCATATCAAAGAAATCGTTGATGAGTTCTTCATCAAGCCATTGTTGATACATCGGATTAAGTTCACTAAAGGTAGCCTCTAGTAGAAAACGCAGTGCAAATTGACGCAAGACTGTCTTCATCGCATTGTCATGATGAGCTTGAAGCTTGAGTGCTAAAACGCCTTTTGCTTGCTCAATATCCATACGAACTTCGACATGTTTTTGCACAACCTCAATGGGTTCATGACCACTTATGGTTTTAATGACACCAGGTTGTGTTTGTTGATGTGAAAGTGGATGCGCTAAAATCATAGCCTCAACCTTCTCAATCGGTTCATGACTGACACATACACAACGCATACTCGAAGGATGATAAAAGCGCTCAAACGCATCCATTAGATTCTCAACACTAATTTCTCGTACACTTTCTTTTGAACCTCCAATATCGTGACGAATAGGATGCTGATGATAAAGTGCTTGATACATGTGTTTAACTAAGGCTTGATCAACCATGGCCTCATACATGGATAACTCAGAGATGATAATCCCCTTCTCTTTCTCAACACTTTCTTCACTTAATGTACATTCACTTACCAAATCAAGAAGTAATTGACTTGATGCTTCAAAATTTGACGTCGTGTTAAAGTAATAACACGTTTCTTGATAGGAAGTAAATGCGTTGACACTGGCCCCTAATGATGAAAACTGAGCCATAATATCTCCACTTTCAGATTCAAAAAGCTTATGTTCAAGAAAGTGCGCTAGTCCTGGCGCATAAGGTTTTCCATGATTATCAAAGACATCACTATGAATCCCTCCAAAAGGGACCCCAATGATCATGGATTGTTGTTTAAAATCAGGTTTATGCAAGATGGTGACATGCATTCCAGATGGAGTTTTAAATTCGTGTAGTGTTTCGAGTTGTTTAAACATGATGCTCTCCGATGAGGACAAATTCAGACACGAGTTGACTCGTTTGAAGTGCCTCAATGATCTCTTCTTTTGTAATGGCCATGATTTTCTTCTGAGTTTTTTCTAAATCAAACACTTCATTTTTAAGAGCGCTGGAATATACTAAGTTAATGGATGACATAACATCATCATCACTGCTTGTTAAGCTATTTATCATCATGAGTTTAGCTTGATGAATGAGTTTTTCATCCACGGTATTAAAGGCTTCCCATTGTTCATCAATAAGTTTTGACACTTGTTCAATGTTCTCTTTCTCTATTCCGGTAACGATATTCATGACGCCATCAAATGCAATGAGTGATGCATGCACAAAATAACATAAACTATGCTTTTCTCGCAGTGTTGAAAATAATAAAGATGATGGTAAGTTCCCAAGCGCAATGGTCCCTAAGCGATAGGCTAAGTATTTCTCAGAGGCATAATCCACATGAGTGGCGTACGTTTTAATAAAGATGGTTTGTGGACTTTGTTTGGTTACACTCGCTTTGGGAAGTGGTTGAGTGATGAGTGCGGTATAGGTCGGAATCGATACTTTTGAGTTCGCAAAACGAGAGTGTTCTAATGCATGAATGCAACTAGTCATTGATAATTGTCCAACTTGAAATACATCAAGCGGAGCTGAAATCATTGAATGATGAAACGACTTCATATCATCTAGCGTAATCAAGGCTACATCTTCACTTCCATCAACTTTCAATGCATAAGGGCTATGTTCAAATCGTTGTGCACTAAGTGCTAGTGCATATTTAACGTGATTTTCTTGTTCGCGCTTGATGCTTTGTAAAACATTGAGTTTAGCTTCTTTCAGCGTTTCTTCATTAAGCAATACTCCATCTAGGATTTTCATAACCCATGATATAAAGGCATCATTTTGATGTGAATCATTCACAAACTTACCTTCGATACCTTTAAAAACGACACTTAAGGCAAAGGATTGACCATAGGTGGTAATGTATGAACCAAATGATGCATCGTAAAGATCATCCATCCAACGAATCATATCTACTTTGGTTGGGGCAAAATCACTGCGATCATCAAGACACTGGCTATACACTTGAGCTAAATCAAGATGAGTTTGTGTCATGGGGAAAAGAAAGCGAAAAACTAAGGTGTTATCCTTAAATTGAGTGGAAGATTTGTGATATAAATTGAAATTTTCTCGAATTTGTTGCTTGTGAAACATCTAGTTGCCCCTTATATTTTGGTATACTACCATTGAGGTATGATTATGAAACCATTAAGATCATCACAATCAGTCTTATTTATTATTGATATGATTGAAGGATTTGTCAATGAAGGTCCTCTATCAGATTCAACTATTGCGCATATTGTTCCTAATATAAGGCGAATGATTGAAAAATTCGTGCTCTTAGAGTATCCTATCATTGCGATTAATGATGCTCATCACGATCATTCTAGAGAATTTGTTGCATTTCCACCTCATTGTCTAGCACATAGCAGTGAGTCTAAGATGCTTAACGATTTACATCATCCGCATATTCAAGTCATGAACAAGAACAGCGTTAATGCATTTATGTCACCCATGTTTCAAGCTTGGTTCAAAGATGCTCCCATTTATGAGCGTTACATCATCAGTGGCTGCGTCAGTGATATATGTATTCTTCATTTCGCATTGTCTCTCAATTCTTATTTCCATGAACATGATATCGAAACTCAAGTCATTGTGATGAGTGATGGGATTGAAACATTTCATCATGATACTCATGATCGCCAAACCTATCATGAAACAGCCCTTAAACTGATGTCCCAAGTGGGCATACTTACCCTTGAAAGCGAGTCCTTATGAGTCACGAATCCTTATATATTGATTTTTATGAAATAACTATGGCGTACACCTATTTCAAAGAAAAAATGTTTGATGTGGAAGCCACCTTTGATATGTTTGTTAGAAAGATCCCAGATCAAGGGGGTTACATTGTCACCAATGGTCTTCATGATCTCGTTGATCGTTTACTTAACTTTAAGTTTGAAGTAGATCATATCGAATATTTGCGTCAAACCAAAATGTTTGATGAAGATTTCTTAACTTATCTTTCTAACCTAAAACTCACGCTAACCATGACTGCGATGCCTGAAGGATCAATTGCTTTTGCGAATGAACCTTTAGTGACTATTTCAGGTCCACTTATTCAAGCACAACTTATCGAAACATTGCTCCTTGCTAGTATAAACTACCCTACACTCGTGGCAACAAAAGCTCGTCGCATTACCACGACCGCAAAAGATAAGGCTGTGGTTGAATTTGGCGCACGTCGAGCTCATGGATTTGATGCTGCCCTTGCGGGAGCAAGAGCTGCGATTATTGGTGGATTTAAAGCCACTTCAAATACCTTAGCGGCCTTTACGCATGATTTACCATTATCAGGAACATTAGCCCATAGTTATATTCAAATGCATGATAGTGAATATGAGGCATTTCTAAGCTACGCACGCATCAATCCTACGAAGACAGTATTACTTGTGGATACGTATGATACGCTTAATTCTGGGGTTCCTAATGCGATTAAAGTGGCCAAGGAATATCTGATTCCCCATGGTTACCGTCTCTATGCAATTCGACTTGATTCTGGGGACTTGGCCTATCTTTCTAAGAAAGCTCGTAAGCTTCTTGATGAGGCAGGGTTAAATGATACACTCATCATTGCTTCAAATTCATTGGATGAACATTTGATTATGAATATGGATGCGCAAGGAGCGAAAATTGATGCATATGGCATTGGGGAAGCTTTCATCACCTCAAAGTCATCACCAGTGATTTCTGGGGTGTATAAACTCGTTGAAATCTTTAAAGATGGACAGCATATACCAAAAATTAAACTTTCTGACAATATTGAAAAAGTAACCAATCCAGCTCATAAAAAAGTTGTTCGCTTCTATGATCATCAAGGTATGGCCATCGCAGATGTGTTATTTCTAAAAGATGAAGTGGTTCCCATGGATGGGTTTGATTTGTTTGATCCGGTTTCACCATGGAAACGTAAATGGATTGAAAACTATACGATTAAAGAAATGCATGAATTAATCCTTGATCAAGGAAAATTAGTGTATGAGTTACCATCCCTTGATGATGTTAAAACGTACGCTCAGAAGCAATTTGATAGTGTGTGGCCTGAAGTAACGCGCTTAGTCAATGCATCCATCTACTATGTGGATTTAAGTCAAGCCTTATATGATTTGAAACAAACACTCATTACACAAAGCATCACAAAAAAATAGTTCGTGAGAACTATTTTTAGTTGTTTATCGTTTTCCTTTATCGTAAGGCTCACCAAGTGCTTTAGGCGCGACAGATTTCTTCGATGTGAATGCTAACACAAATATGGTTGTGAGATATGGTATGGATTTAAATAAGTATCCAGGAATTCCTAATCCAACCAAGAGTGGAATTGATGTATAAGTAGCCGCAATGGTTTTCATGAAACCAAAGAAGAATGCCGCAAAGACAATTCGTGAAGGTTTCCATTGACCAAAAATCAGGACTGCTAAGGCTAAGAATCCATAACCTGCTACGCTACCTCCAAAGGCTGTGGTGGTTGGAATAGTAAGAATGAGTCCACCCATACCGGCTAGTAAACCTGAAATCAAGACGCCATAAGTACGCATACGATACACATTAATCCCTGCTGCATCAGCCGCTTGTGGATGTTCACCACATGCACGTAAACGTAGACCAAAGCGTGTTTTGTAAAAAACGAAGACGGATATCGCAAGAATGAGTAATCCAATATACGTCGAGATATATGTATTCGTAAAGAATAGAGGTCCTAAGACTGGAATATCTCCTAATAATGGAACTTTAGGAATACGGTATTGGTTAAAGAAATAAAGCTGATTTGAACCTGTTTGATTGCGCATGGTGAAGTTAAAAAACGCAGGTGCAAACATGTTAAGGGCTGTCCCTGATATAACCTGGTTCGCTTTTTGATACACCGAAGCATAGGCATGTAAGGAGGAGAAAATCATTCCTGAAACACCGGCCACCAACAATGCCACAAGGAATAAGAATTGGGCAGGAATCACGCCTACAAACATGTTAAGGACAAGTATTCCCATGTAGGTTGAGAAGATCATAATCCCTTCTAACCCGATATTGATGACACCACTTTGTTCTGAAAACATACCACCTAATGCGACCACAAGTAGTGGAATCGCAAAGAACATGGTTTGTTGTACTAAGAAAGGAATATTCATGCGTCTTTGCCTCCTTTCTTCTTAAGATACTTGTCTAATACAGATTTCATAATCATGGCAAAGGCTGAGAAGTAGATAATGACTGAGACCATAATATTGATGATTTCAGTTGGGAATAAGGTTTGCATATAGAACCCACCGGTATTAAGATGAGCCAGTAATAAACTACTAAAGATAATACCTAATGGATTGGATGAAGCTAGTAATGCCACTGGTATCCCATTAAATCCTTGTAGTGGAATAACATCAACGACTTCGATATGAACTCCTGTTGCGGAAAGATAAAGAAGTGCACCACCAAGTCCCGCAAGAGCCCCTGCAATCATCATGGATAACACAATATTTCTTTTTTCATTAACACCCGCATATCGAGCCGCATGGCGATTAAAACCAACAGCTCTTAATTCAAAGCCAAATGTTGTTTTCTCAAGGATAATCCAAACAATGATAGCAACAACAATCGCAACAACATATCCTAAATGGACACCTGTGCGTGGAAATAAATCATTGAAGAATCCACGTGGGATAAAGGCGTTGGTTGGAGACAATGATTCATTGCGTGTTTGATTAAACACTGTCGCAACCACAAGGTAGTTCACTAAAAAGACCGCAACATAATTAAGCATAATTGAAGTAATGACTTCATTCACATTGCGATATGCTTTTAATGCTCCAGATATCCCCGCCCATAGAGCACCCGCAATCATCGCACCGAGTAAACCGACCATCCATGCGATTGAAGAAGGTAAGAACGTCCATCTTACGCCAATAAAGATTGCTGCGAATCCTCCAACAATAAATTGACCTGAAGCTCCGATATTGAATAATCCTGTTTTAAAGGCAAATCCTACGGATAACCCTGTCAGTAAGATTGGAGTAGCTTGGTATAACATTTCTCCAAAACTACGTGGTAAACGATTGAACCCTCCCAATAACGCCCTTTGAAATCCTAGAAACGCGTTACTTGGATCTGTAATTAATAAGATAAGCAATCCCATGATTAATCCAATCAAAATTGAAACTAAAGAGGCAAATATTGTTTTAAATGCTTCTTGATTCACATTTTTAAACATGCTTAACCTCCTTATCTTTCTTTGAACCTGACATGTATAATCCTAATTCTTGTTGAGTGGTTTGTTTTGGATTAAGTTCTCCAACAACTTCACCCTCATACATGACAATGATGCGATCTGAAACTTCTAATACTTCATTTAACTCTAATGAGATTAATAAGACTGCTTTTCCATCATCACGAGCTTTAATGAGTTGTCTATGAATATACTCAATCGCTCCAACATCCAACCCACGAGTAGGTTGTACTGCGACTATGCAACTTGGATTACGTTCAAACTCACGTGCGATAATCGCTTTTTGTTGGTTACCCCCTGACATTGAACGAGCATTTGTTTTAGCTCTACGACCTGCACGAATGTCATATTGATCAATCAGTTGATTAGCTCGTTTTGTTCGTGCATCAAACTTAATGAATCCTTTGTTTTGCATATCTTTCTCAAAATAGGTTTGTAGTGCTAAGTTCTCAGCTAAGTCGAACTCAAGGACTAAACCATGTTTATGACGATCTTCAGGAATATGAGATAACCCTGAAACATTACGTTCGCGAATGGTTACATTGGATATATCATGACCATTAAGTTTTATTGTGCCACCCTTTTGTTTGACCAATCCTGTAATCGCATAGACTAGTTCACTTTGACCATTGCCTTCAATTCCTGCGACACACAAGATTTCACCTGCTCGAACTGTAAATGAAACATTATTGACCGAATCTTTTTGGTGATGCCCAGCGACAGTAAGATTTGATACTTCTAAAACTGGGGTGGTTGGTTTTGCATCTTCCTTATCAAGTGTAAATGATATTGGGCGTCCCACCATCATTTCTGACATTTGTTCTTTGGTGGTTTCTGAAACATTGACTGTACCGATATATTTACCTTGACGCAACACACTCACACGATCGGCAACGGCTTTAATTTCATTCAGTTTATGAGTAATAAAGACAATAGATTTTCCTTCAGAGATAAGTAACTTCATAATTTTCATCAGTTCTTCTATCTCTTGTGGGGTTAACACTGCGGTAGGTTCATCAAAGATCAAGATATCATTATTACGATATAGCATTTTCAAAATTTCTACACGTTGTTGCATCCCTACACTAATATCCTCGACAAGGACATCTGGATCAATGCGAAGACCATATTGATTTGATAAAGCTACGACACGTTTTCGTGCTTCATTCATTTGAAGTACACCATAATGGGTATCTTCTATCCCTAAAACAATATTTTGTAATACAGTAAATGTATGAACCAACTTAAAATGTTGATGCACCATTCCAATACCTAATGCGTTCGCATCATTTGGATTAGAAATCTTTACTTCCTTCCCCCGAATTTTAATGACTCCTTCTTCAGGTTGATATAAGCCAAATAAAACCGACATTAACGTCGATTTACCAGCACCATTCTCACCTAATAGAGCATGAATTTCCCCGTGTTTGACTTGCAGAGTTACGCGATCATTTGCTACAACTCCAGGAAAGATTTTTGTGATGTTTAACATCTCAATGACATGTTCCATGTGATCACTCCATTTCTTGTTTCAATTATATATGAAAACGCTTAGATTGAGTAGTTATAAACATAAAAAAAAGGCCTTAGAAGATATATCTTCAAAACGGACACAATAAAAAAAGGCACTAGTGTAAAATTACATTAGTGTTTTTCTTTAGGAGGAATGAAATGAGAAAAACGAAGAAACATAAAGTCTATAGTATTGAGGAAAAG